>Ga0116231_10001300_pt1 | contig 50573 bp, 43 predicted proteins | sample S1TSphgellanicum_2_FD_89695 | JGI IMG/M metagenome (GOLD analysis project Ga0116231, IMG submission 89695) | Host-associated microbial communities from peat moss isolated from Minnesota, USA - S1T2_Fd - Sphagnum magellanicum MG | ecosystem: Host-associated > Plants > Peat moss > Unclassified...
AGCAAGGGTTAAATAAATGACTAATGACCAAAACTACAACTATCTACAGCAAAACAAACAAAGGGCTCATCATGCAATGACTCTGTGGCCTTTATGGTAAGTTCAAACTTCAAACCAGCAACAGTTAAAATAGCAAAACAGTTCCATGGAAGTCTCCCCCAAAAAGAAACATGAACTGTGACCCATTATGGCTCTGCCCCTTCTGGTGAGTTCAAACATACAAAGTTCAAACCAACAATAGTTTAAAATGATGTTCCATGAAGTCTCAGAGCCACTTCCGGTGAGTTCAAACATACAAAGTTCAAATCAACAATAGTTTAAAATGTTTACATGAAGTCTCCAAAAAAAATGAGCTCATAGTTCAAAAACACCTGGTAAACATTCCTCAAAATATGGGACCCAATGAAGAACTACATTGATCTGCGGAGTCTTGTCCTTCCTTACATGCAGAGCTAATAAACTTGCATGTGTTTTCTCTTTGGACAAATCCTCATTCTATGCTTTGGTTTGAAAAGTGTTCAAAGATTTAACCCTTTTTTCCATATAAGAGAGAAAAAAATGGTATAAGCAACCCCAAGTCCATTTGATACAAGAAAAAGAAAACCCTTCAATGAAAATGATTACAGTTATTGCAAATATAAGCTAACTTAACTACTTCTTGATCCCGTGTTTAAGCTCTTATTTGGTTGCTTGCAGGAAACGTTGGAAATTTAAAAACAGTGGTGCAAAACAAAACTTGCATCTACTTACTTGGCATTCTTCTGCAGGAAAGATATTAGATTGCAGTTATGGGTAGCCAGCCAGATCTAGTAAAGGCGGAGTAACTAGGTAAGCAACAAACGGTGGTGCAAAACAAAACTTGCATCTACTTACTTGGCATTCTTCTGCAAGAAAGATATTAGATTGCAGTTATGGGTAGCTAGCCAGACATAGTAAAGGCAAAGAGTAACTAGGTAAGCAACTTCTTAATCCTATGTTTTGCTTGAGATTTGCTTGATTGCAGCAATGATTTGGAAATAAGAAAACAGTTGAGCAAAACAAAACTTGCATGGACTTAACTTCTTTATTTTTCAATGAAGTTGCAACTTCTGAAACCCATAGGCTATTTGCCTAAGAATTTAGAAGATGTTTTGCATTGCTTTTCAAGGCCAGGATTGGAACTATGGGTGGGACTACTCTTAATTGTATCTTCTTAAACCCTTCATTTGGGTACGAAGATTTTGGGTTTGCTTTAATTTTTAAAATTACATTTGGACTTCCTAATTTGGTTAGATCTTCTTATGGTTGATCACAACCAATGCTACAACATAAATTCTGGTTTCAGTTCCAGGCTCGGTTTTTTCTTTAAAGAAATTTGGTTTTTAGTTTCAATTTTGAAATTAGACCTAATTTTGGTCCAGTTCTGAGAAACCCAAATTCAAAACAATGGTTGATTCCATTAGTCAATCTCTAATTAGCCTTTCAACTTTAGTCCTTTTTTTTTCGATTTGTTTTTCAAAAGTATTGGTTCTACTTCTAGTTCCAGCTCCACAAACAAATGAAATTGGGATTCGGTTTTTTGGTTCCAATTTTTCAAAAAAATAAAATTTCTATCTTGAGATATAACTAATTCCAAAATTTAGACCCAATTTCCAATTTGGTTATGGGTCCAACTCTTCGAAAGAAAATTTCCTTCTGGTTCTATAATTAATTCCAAAAACTAAACCCAATTCCAATTTAGCTTTTATAAACAAAACCAAAACTAAGTTCTAAGCAATGTTAATCAATTATTGAGTTTTGACCCAATTATAAACTCGTTAATAAGTTGGTTATTAATAACCTATAATGAGCCAGTTTTTAAATTTTTTGATAAATTTGATAATCATCTAATATTGAATTTTGAAAAATCTAATAACCTATTTGGATGACCTTATTATCATCCAAGTAAGTTATCAATCTTTAAACACAAACAAAAAAAAAAGATAATAATATTTTAAAAAACCTTACAACCTATTAATAAACAATTTGTGCTGTGCCTAGAGCAAAAGAGTAGAAATAAAAATTATTAAAAATTAAAAATTAAGTTTTTTAATAAAAATATTTAAAATAAGAATTTTATAAAAATTTAAATTTAAATAAAAAAGGAAAACAAAAAACAGTTGAGCCAAAACCCAATCCAGCCAACAAAATGATGGCAATTGATTTGATATACAATCATCCTCCCAAAAAACACGAGTTCAATTGATGACAAACAGTTGAAATGCATGGTGCTCACAATTGAATGCGCACACACCCACAAAAAATTTCGGGAGTAGCAAAACAAACACGGACGCACATCACGAGCTTCTCCATTAATGCACGCTTTTATAAGCATGCTGCCTCGCACACACACGCAAACAAACGATATGGTATTAAGCGATTTTCGACCTTCGCTTGCTGGCTGTTGCCGAGAAAGACGGCGCTCGCTCACGATGGCAGCAGCTGCTTTCTCCTCCACAAAGCTCTCGCGACAATCTAGCTCTCTCTCTCTCTCTCTCTCTCTCTCTCTCGCGGGAATGTCGTTTGCCAGAACAATTAAGAGAGCTCCGAGTATGCTCTCTCTCTGTGTTGCAGTAGTTATGATGCTCACTAATTGTAGTAGTTGTGGAGCTTTGTGCACCATGAAGTGTGAAATGCGCGCGCGCGCGCTCTGAGTTTTAGCTGTTTCTGCTGCGCATTTCAATAGTCAAACTCTTTTTCTGTGGCTGTTGCTGCTTCTGCCTGCCCTGCCCTCCGTCCGTCCGTCCGTCCGTGTGTCGTCGAAGTTCTAGGGAGCTAGACAACAGTCGTAGTTATGGGTAGATCTTCTTCTTCTTCTTCTTCTGCGGCTGCTGCTGCTAGAGTCGTGTGTAGTGGAGCTGGTGGATGTGTTCGAGATCATGATGATGATAAGAAGAATGTGTCAGAAGAAGAAGAAGAAGAAGAAGAAGAAGAAGACTCTATTCCTGCAGAAGAGGTGGAGATCTCTGCTGTGTCGCCTTCTCCTCCATCTGCCGGTGTTTGTGCACTTGATGGACGTGTAGGTTTGCAGGAAGGTGGTGCATCAGCAGCAGTAGGAGACAGCAGAGAAGTAGACAATCGAGCAGCAGCTCGTCGCGCACGTCGCCTCACTCCTCCTCGCACTTTCGAATACCCCATCTTCACTCCCGTTCTCTCCAATGAAACAGTAAATCCACCTCTCTCCTCTTGTGTAGTTTCCGAGCTGCTGTGGCTTTGAGAAAGAATTCATGGCCACCTTGCCAACAACGGTTGAGGGTGGCAGAGCTTCATTGTCCAGCTCTAGATTGATGCACAATGCCAGACTTTTCTTGTGTGTTTGTGTGTGTGTGTGTGTGTGTGTGTGTGTGCAGATGGGTTGTGGTGAATTGTTTTGTGATTTGTGTTGGTGGGTGGTTTTTCTGTCCAGAGCTACAGAAACCCACCATCAATCTACAGCAACAGGGATCTGAATCGAAGGAGCGCAGAGTATCAACCAGATGTGCTGCTGCAGCACCCAGCAGACATGGATTATGATTCCGTGAGTGTGTGGAAAGAGGTTCACCCAGATGAAAATTCCTTGGATGAGGAGTTTGTTGTTCCTGTGAGACACAGCAATGCAGCGGCAGTGCTGAATGGTCTCCATAATCCATTCAGTAACAACAATAACAACATCATCAACATCATGAGTCCCAGAAACAGCACACCTCTTCGGGATTACAGTATCCAGGATGAAGCAGGAAATGGCAGCATCCAGCTTCCAATTCAACATCTTAGTAGCAGCAGCCCACAAAACTCTATGTATACAATCAGGAGCCCTAGTCCAGCAAACAATCTGCATTCGCACATGGCTGCAGCAGGATGCAGTCCAAAAATTGGTTCCATGAATGGAACAACAAGCTCCAATTTTCCACAAGTTGTGAATACAACAATGAGTCCAAGGATTCCACAGCAGTTCAGTGCTATGAGTCCTCAAATTTTGCAGCTTGCTTTGAGCCCAGATCTGGCGAAAGCAATGAAGAATCTGAGGGACCCACCATTATCACCCATCACCATGTTTCCTGCAAAACATGCTACAGGGGCTCTTCACAGCTCTCCACCACCACCCCAGGTAAGATTGAGTCCCAAGGGTGAGAGTGCAGGGGAGGGACTGCAACAGCACATGCGGGATCATCAGTACCACCATCATCAGCAGCAGAGTCATCATCATCGTCATCATCACCATCACAGGGAGCGACAATTGTCACCAGTATCTGCTGCAGATCGGTCACCTCGCATGGGTTGGAAGAAGCCCCTCCATACCAAGTCCCCAGGGTTGTCAAGCTTGAAGCTGGATGCTCAAAGTGCAATGATGGGGATCATTGGAAACACAATGGGGAGTAGAGGACGATCAGGCCATGGCCTTCGTGGCAAGAACTCCACAGCAACACCTCCTGTGCCCACATGGGCAGGTTGCAATGGTGGCCAGTCTACAGTTACTCCAGCTCTCGACAGAGACAGATCAACAGGAGGTTAGCTCTGATTTCTCAACTTTGTCAAGAGTTTTGTATTTTTCTTTTGCACTTGTTGTCTTCTGCTTGCTGCCTTTTTGTAGTGTGCAGTAGCTGTTGCTTCTACTGTCTTCTGGACCAACAGGACACATAGTTTTTGCAAGTGTGTTGTTTGTTACTGCTCTTCTTCTTGATGGGTTCACACACACTGCTGTAGGATCTTTCACTGATTCACCTGAGATTCCATCACAATTGGATGGCAAGCGCTTGACCCCAAAACAACCAACAATATCCGGATCTCAGAGCCAACACCACCATCATAAGTTTTTCAGCTTCTTGCACTGGGGTAAGAAGAAGGCAGTGAAGCTGACAGACTCATACCAATCTGAAATTGGGAGCCGTCGAGCAGATTCAGACTCAATCAAAGTCCTGGACTACACAATAAAGACTCTTCGGTACAAACTGGAGCAAGCCAACAAGAAGCGAGAGACAGCAGTGAATGAGGTGCGAGCATTGCAGTCAGCAATGGAAATCCTCAATGAGAAATGCTCTGAGCTGCAACTGCGATGTCAAGACCTTGAACTCCAAGTGAGTTTGCATCGGGAGCAGATGGAAGAAGACCCTGAATTGCAACCTCTTGACATCCCTGTACATGTCAATGGAAGAAGAGATATGGCTCCTGCCTCCACTGCTGCTGCTGCTATGGATCCAAACATGCGTCATGGATTTTCACATTTGGAACTAACATTACAACTCTTCTCAAAGACAGTTCAGGATGCAAAAGTGAGTGTGAGGAAGTTGACACAAGTCATCTGTCATTATCTTCGTGAATGTGGTGAATCAGCAACTGAAGTTATATTCAATCTCCTGAAGCAACAGAAAGTGGGGCAATGGGCGAATCACATACCACGTGCTGCGATCATTCTCTACTTTGAGGCATTTCTCAATCAAGTCATGTTTGAGAATTTTGAGAATGTGAGCTTTGAGCCAAATGGAACCAGCAACACATTTGACCCTGGTGTGCTCCGCCAAACCTGCTACAAAGCATTTCAGAATCTCAAGAAACAAGAGTGGGCAGGCATAGAGAAGACATTAGGAAAGGCACAAGCAGTGGTTGTGAGTGCAAATTTCCATCGATTTCTTGTCATGAGGATGGAATTGGTGCTTTCTCAGCTTGGGAAGATCACCACCATGGACATGCCAGTAGTTCTGATGGCAGCTTTCTTCAATGCCGTCAAATCTGTGTGGCTTGTACACCATCTCGCCTTCTCATTTGATCCAATGGTTACCCTCTTCCGAGTAGCTCCAGCAGCAGATTTTGATCCTCGATACATGGAACATGTGACAAAACTTGAGGAAGGACGCACTCGGTCCAAAGTGTTGGTCATGGTCAATCCAGGCTTCGTTGTGAATCGCCAAACCATCAAGAGCCAAGTTTTCTGTGGCAGTAATCACCAATGACATTGTCTAAGTTTCCTAGGCACTCAGTATCTAGATGTTCTAGACAGTTCTAGATTGCTTTCTTTGGAGATTACACATTATAGGACTCTGGTGGCATTTAGGGTTTAGGGTTCAGAAGATTAGGGTTGGGAGTTAGCTTTTCTCACACCTATTGCAGAATCGATTTTGTTCAGGATGGTTTTCTCTTCTTTTGTTGTGTTTTTGTTGCATTGGATTATACTTTGTTGATGATAAATGTCATCAGTCAGAGATTGGACTTTTCAAAGAGTGTTTGGAAACTTGAGGGAAGCATAAGTTAGCTTGAGGTGAGATCCAACTGCAAAAGTCAGCAGCCAGTGTCAAGGGAAAGAACCCATCCTTAATGCCTCTGCTTCTCTTTGTTGTAAAGTAATTTGAACCTGCCTGCTGAAGCTTTGATCAGGATTTTTCCACCACAGTTTGCAAAATGTGGGTCTTTCTCTTGACAATTTGACAAATGGAAAATTAGGGTTCATACCCATGCTGTCAGTGTCTTTCCATTGTACCAAGTTTTGGTCATACTATTGTTCAGGATTTCTTTTGATTGTTTAGGTTTTCACTAGGGAGCTCACCTGGCAATTTACATTGCAGAGATTCTGTCCTCAGCAATGTTTTTGAGAAGATGATGATGTCTTTGGGTTGTCAGTCCTTAATGGATTTTCTGGGTTGATGAAAGCAAATGAGGATGGGGAGCTGAGCTTCACCTAGACAATCCAGATCTTGGACAATGGGTGTAGTAATAGAGGAGCATGGAAGGTTGATCCCCCAGCACTTGTACTTCAAGGGGGAAAAGAACTTGTTATTTGCCATTCTTCATGCAGATTAGAGTCTCTTTTCATTAATGTCAGTAGGAAGAAACCCCTTGCAAGTTGCTTGCAGTCTTGCATGCTATCTGTTGGTATGGAGAAATCCTCTGGCATGGTGCTTTGGAGTTGTGCTTCTCCAGCGGCCAAATAAAAAATGCAAAACAGTAAACCTATGTGATGAAACTGAAAGCAAAAGAAACTTCAAAAAATAAGAAAGAAATTTTTAAAATCATGAACTCAGATCGTTACATATGCACCTCTTCTGACATATTCTTCTTCTTACTGGTAGAGGCAATGCGAGATCTTTAGCGCAGACGGACGAATCTCCGAGGTACATGACAAGAACAATCCTGTAAGAAAGGAAGAGGAGAGAGAGAGAGAGAGAGAGAGAGAGAGAGAGCAAACCGTCCCAAGTGGATGAATACGTTCTCTTTAGCATCCACTTGATGTGGTATTCATCCTCTATTCTTCGGAGAATGGTCTTTTCATCCATATTGTCGCGTTTTTCATCCTCTGTTCATCCGAAGAGTCGTCGTTTTCATCCAGAGTGAGCGCGCGCTCCTCTTGCTCGCAATCGTTGCCTTTCAGGGCCATCGCCGCTTCCTCTCTCTTCTGCGAGCGCTGCGAGATCTCGCGCTGCCGTTTTGGAGCTTGTCTTTTGAGTGGAGCTAGCGGCGGCAGAAACTTTCCTCTTGCGTTGATCGTGCTGAAGAGAAAAGCATCCGAGTTTTGGTGGAGAAAGAGTTCAGAAGTTTTAGATCCTAGTGTGGAATCTCGGACGACCTCGAAGGCGGCGGTGGTGTTCACGAAATCAAATCGTACAAAGTTTTGCACGGCCTTCGAGCGCGTGGTAATGAAATGAAAATTCTATGCCCTTTTTCTATCTTTTTGGTGTTGAGTGTTGCGAGAGAACCTCAAGATGTGGCTCTTGAGGTACCGTACAAGGCTTGCTTGCATTAGGGTTTGCACTTTCTTCTGGTGAGGAAAATCTTGTTGCTTTCCTTTTTTTTCTTTTCTTGCTTCGTGACCTTCTAGTAGGTTGTCTAGTATGGAGCTTTGTATGGCATCAAAATCTTGTGTTTTTTTTGCTTAGGAGGATTCCATGTTTTGGTCTTCAAACCCTTGTTGAAGGTTGACAGAAGAGGGGATTTACGGTTGGCATCGCAGTGAGGATCCATGGCAGAGGTAGAACCAGAGGAGTTTAGGTGCTTTGTAGGAGGATTATCATGGAGTACCACTGATAAAGGACTAGAGGAGGCATTCCGTCCATTCGGCAGTGTACTGGAAGCCAAGGTATGTCTTAACCATTGCGTTTTCTCCTTCCTTCTTTTGTTGAAAATTTCTTTTCTAGCCACACTTTTGATCTCACACACATCGCATCACATCTCTTGAACAGGTGATTGTGGACAAGGAATCAGGACATTCGCGCGGCTTTGGCTTTGTCAACTTTAGCAGTGAACGTGCAATGGATGATGCCATCGAGAGCCTGCATGGCAAGGAGCTTGACGGCCGCCCCATAACTGTCAATAGAGCAAAGCCAAAAGGACGGGATGGAGGTGGAGGTGATCGTGGCTATTCTGGAGGTGGAGGCAGAGACCGTGGTGGCGGTGGGGGTGGAGGCGACTGTTTCAAGTGTGGGCAGCCTGGTCATTGGGCTCGAGAATGCCCATCTGGTGGAGGAGACCGTGGTGGAGGTGGCCGCTATTCTTCTCGTGATCGTTATGGTAGTGACTCGGCAAGGTATAACAAGACAGTCCTACTAGCCCAAACAAGCATTCATAGGGATGGAGGTGTCGATTTGGTTGCTAATTGTGTGCCTGTTGAGGTGCAGTGATCGTAATGGTGGAGATCGATATGGAAGTGGAGGAGGTCGCTACAGCAGTGGAGATCGTGGTGGTAGTGATCGCTATGGTGATCGTTATAGTGGAGGTGGTGACCGCAGCAGAAATGGCAGCGGCTATGGGAAAGAAGGGAAGTCAGACTATCGTGAAAGGGATGGTGGCCGCAGCAGTGGTGGTGGTGACCGATACAATGGTGGCAGTGACCGTCATGCAAGTTCTCGAGACCGCTCTGGCCCTTATGACCGCCCCAGTGAACGCCCCAGTGGTGGCGGCCGATCCTCTCATGATGAACGTGATTGAGAATATCCTCCCTCAAGAGATGACACACATCAGTTGCATCTGATGTTCAACAGCATGGACAGAGAGAGCTCTATGAATCTTGTGATTTCAGTTGCAACGGCTGGATGCCAAGCATGTTGGAGTATAACTGTTATTGGATGGTCTGGTGGGTGAGATGAATGCGAAGAAATGAACATAATGTTATCGAGCCAGGTCTAGTTGTTGCGGTGTTTACTGGCTCTCAAGGAATTATTTTGTTCTGTTTTGGATTGAGTTTATGCACATGTGCTGGTCAACCTGGACGCTGTTCTTCAGAGGTTTTGTTGTAATAGCCTTCAACTGAATTTGAGATTCTTCACCACTTGTGGTCATGCATCTGGGATCTGGACCCAATGAGCTGTTCCATACATGCTTCAACACATGAGCCACATCTTTCCCATGCATGTATCACTGGAGCAGCACCTGGATGTTGGGGTCAGACCATGGGGAGTCAGAATTCACAAGAGGATTCCAGGGATGGTTTTTTGTCCTGCATCCGTTTCCATGGCTTTGTGAGGGGGATTGTTACTTGAATGGTGGCTGCTCCATGTGTTCTTTGTGTTAGTTCTTTTGCTGCATCTGCCTGAGCTTTCTCAACAAGGTCTTGAGAATGGGGAAGCTTCATTGATGGTTAGTCAATTCTCTTGAGAATGTGAATGCAAGGTGAGCTCTTTCTCTGCCCTTTGTCATGTGTTTTGTTGGTTTTAGTCCCTATCATGCACATGCATGTGCTCTGCTGACTCGATATAAAAGTAGTGTTTTTTTCGTGCAAGAAAGGCTTATGGACTTTGGCCATCTCATTTGTACTGAGGTCATGGCTGTTGGTTGGCGCCTACAGGTAAAGAAAAGGAAGGCAACCCACTGGTTGTTCTTCTTGTAGGATCCATGCCTGCTTGCTGGCATGTGGAGAGGACGTGTTTTTCCTCTTGAAGTGCGGTTATGAAAACTCCCACCCACATGCCCCTAAGGAGGGCAAGAACAATGAATGTTTCTGGGCTACTGTATTCTTCCCCTCTGCAGATACAGTTTGCAAGCCTTCCCTAGGAGAGGAACTGGCCTCTTTATTCCTGTTTGGATTCTGAGGAGTGATAGCATCTGCATCCATCTGAATGATAAGTGGTGTCCTGAAGTTTGCTGCAATCATTTTACACTGGCCTGACCTTGGGCTCAAACTTGACTCCCAATGGCCAGTTGTGCATCTGCCAACAGCAATTTCTATTGAGCTGTTCCCCAAGGAATCATTGTGTTCCAATTTTTTACCCACTTCCATTGGTCAACCAAACAACTGGCCCTGTTTACTTGATTAGCCTGGGGGAGAGAAAAGTTATGAGAGGAAGGCCCTCCAGCCTTCTTCTCTTTCACAGTGGGTACCTGTTTATAGCCTGGGTGACTAGCTGTCTCTATCTGGCACGTGTTTTGTTTACAAGTGGAGTTTGCAGCGCCTTCTTATATTGTTTCAGAATCCCAGGGAGAATCAGAATGGTGGGTTCAATGAGCTTCAACTTTGAGTTTGGTGCAGAGCATGTCATGAATCAGTGTTTGGAGGGTTTAGAGGAAGGGTTCCAACAATGGTGAGCATTCCATGGTGAGCATACCCTCCTCTTCACACCCATCGCAAAGCTTTTGCATTGAGTTGGCTACAAGTTACGCTTGATTGTTTGTTTAGCAAATGTGATTGATATTTTTACATGCATCTTACTTCCCTTATATTTTTTTTCTGCACTTCAGATGCTTGTGATGTCTGTGCCTGTTACATAGAAATTCAGAATTATTTGTATAATTTTTAGTTTGAGTGTTATGAATTCAGATAAGGATTCCTGATGTTCAGGTTTCACAGCTATTTACAAATGTGGGAATGTCTTGTGGGTGCAACTGACCAGTTCCTAGAGGCACGAACTGCCTGTTGTTGGACTACTGACTTAGACAATAGGTATTGCTGTAGATTCAAGTTCTCTGGTAGAACAGAAAGTACAGAATTATGAAGAGCAATTAGCTTAGTGGTGATCTGCTGACAAGGAATCTTTACAAGGCACACATCATGAAGTGAAAATGTCAGCCTATGTTCAAAGGATATATGGTATCATCGAGGCAAGTGCCCTGTGAGTTCGTGAAGTGGTGCAACTTCTGAAAGTACATGGTTGGACAAGCGTTGAAGAAAGGAGCCATTCTTTTGAATTTCGCCTGTCAGGTAAGTCTTTGCAATTGTATTGTTAGCATATTGAGGTTATTAGTTGTGTCAATATTTCTGATGGAGGTCTGAGTTAGGGATATGTTTTGTTGCTCAATTATGTCCTAGGCTGGTTGTACAATATGGAGGCTTAAAACATTTCAACATTTGATGCATTTTGCCTGAAATTTTGGGTTGACTCTTCCATGGTCATCTACTACACCCACCATTTGGAGTTGATGAAGTCATTTGGTAGTCATAGCAGCTTGTCATGGCTATTTGTGATGAAGGCCATGGGTCTGACACTTTGCAAGCAACTGTCCTAAGGTGACAACCAATGTTGAGTGGTTGTTTGATTTTTTTAATAGCCGTTGGTTCCAGTCTTTTCAAAACTTAGAAAGCAAACCTTTGTTTTGGTTTTTTTTATAAAACTGGTGTCAAAGAATGTCTGGTTACAGTTTTTCAAAAATATCCAGAATGACAGAACCTCTGTTTCTGGTTTTTTGAAAATTTTCAGAATCCAAGAACCTTTGGTTCTGGTTTTTTCAGGCACCTTCAAAGAAATGACAGTTTTCATGAAAAACTGTGAATTCTCAGATTTTTTGAGAACTCTGCTAATGTATCAAACCTGGTTCTTTGATATTTTAAGATTCGAGGTCATATCTAAATAGAGCTGCCTGAATAACTGTTGGTTATTTGGTGCATTTCTGATCATTTCCCAACGCTGGTTGCAATTGTATTCATTGTTGTCTTATGTTCGAAGTGTTGTTGTGGAGATTTCTCTACAATCTCATAGATTGAAATTTCTAGTATGAATTTGTAAATGGAAATTATATAGAGAATGAAGCACTATTATAATACAACACAAGTTTTGTAAAATTGTTCCCTCACAAATTAGATGTAGCAAGTTAGATGTAGCTCAATGACCCCAATTCAAAGAATACACATGTTTGTGTTCTCTTGATACGGTGTTCATTGCTTGCTAATTTTATGTGGTAGCTTTGGATTTTGAATCCTGAGTTCAAATTTCCCTTGCCATTTTGTTTAATGAATATGGCAAAGGTTTTCATGTATCATCCAATTTTTGTCTACATTTCATCTATGGTCCCTTTATGGATTTTTCCTTTTGCTTGGGTTGTATATTCATCATCCATTGTTTTCGATAGACTTAGACTTAACCTTTCTAAATCTCTTTTTGGGGTCTCCATTTCATCCATGTTTTCTATCTTGATTTTCATTGCATCCATTTTTTCACTCATTTTCAACTTGCACAAACCCTATCTTTTTCTGCCTTTCATTTCATCAATTGTTTTCACCACATTTCAATTTTGGTAGATCTTAGATTGCTAGACCTCTACTTCGATCCATTGTCTTTGATGCTTACCAAAAATTTTGATTTTTTAATATGTTTTCTTGACCTTTCATTTCATCCATTGCCTTCAATTTCATTCATCCTTATGTTTCTCGCCTTTCATTTCAACCATGCTTTCTTTTGAATTTTAGCATTCCTATTACAACCCAAATATATATTTGATTAGTTTTTATTTCATTTATTTACAATCATTCTTGGGGTTTTACTTTTCCAAATCCTATCTCTTTTGACCTTCATATCATCCAATAAACAAATTTAACACATTAAGATGGAAGATAGTGTACACAAACATTGATGGGTTCCCTCGTATCACTTTTTATTGCTTGGGAAGATGAAAAAGTGATAAAAGTACCATCCATCAAAATTGTACTCTTGTTCTTTTCAGTGAAGGAATCTACCATTAACCAACCCACCACATGTCCTTTGTTAAAATGTAATGAATTTTAACATAATTAAGGAGTTTGATAATCAAATCACGTAGCCTACATTCAAAAACTTTGTGAATTTTCTTTTCTTGGACACATTGCCTCTACCAACATTGAAACCAATGGCACATTAAACTTGTCGCACCTATGAAGGGTTTTCCTTCCATAAATGACCATTATTGCAACACTTTCATATTTCATTGTGCACACAATTTGTCGTTCCTATGTTAATGTCATAAGCACATGAGTCGTTACAACTCATAACTATTGAACTTTCAACAATTGTTCATCTCAACTAAATAGAACTTGTATGCTCAAAAGTGGCACTACAAAATTTTAATAGCCAATTTGGTCTCTACATTTCTATTACTTCTAACCCAAAACTAGGATTTCCTCGTAACATAATAATATCCTATCATTAACAAATACAAAAAGACCAATTAAGATGGGTGTGCAATGCTTGATTGCTTAGTTTTTTTGTATTCATGATGTTTATCAACTTGAGCTCCGCACTATTATGCACTATTAGTGATGATAAATTTTTACATGCATTTAGAGTTGTACAACAAAATTACAATAAAATAAAAAAACAAAGAAAGATTTTTCAAAATTTACAAAATAAAATGTGGTTTTCTCTTTTACACTATATAAGTAAAAATGAAAAGAAAGGTCGTGAGTGTTTTAAAAATAAAATAAAAATCATAGCAAGATTCAAATATAAAGAAAATTCAAAATTTTCAAAAGATGTGTGCAACAAGAATTAAGAAAAACAAAAAAATCCAAAAGGTTGCAACCATATAAAAGGTCATTATGTAAAAATGTCATTTTAAGTAGTTATATAACAAATTTTGAATTAGAATAATTCAATTTAACATATTATGAAAAAGAATATGGTAGGAAAAAATATTATAGAAGCCTATTGTCGTCCTACCTAAATCATCTCCATTGAAAATTCATCATCACTAGAATTTTATTTTGTCACTTTAATGATATATTGTTTAGAAGGTTGGGAAATACTAATGTGTTAGGTAATCGATTTTGGGAGGGAAGTTATGCCTTGTTGGGAGTGAGTGGAGGTATAAATGGCTTGGTTTTTATTCAAATGTGATAATTTCATGATTGACAAGGATTAGTTCTGAAATTTTAGTGTAAATTTCAGACTCATTTTTCACCACTTTCTAGGACTTGGCATCATGTCGCTTTTATCTCTTCATTTGAACCTCAAACCTCTTAAAGTATAGCCACATGTTTGCATATGAAATTGGCAAGTTTCATTTGATCCTAAAACAACCCAAAAGACAATTGTTGTGTTGGAAAGAAGGTCAGTTGGGATTGGTGAAAGTTGTCCTCTTTAGCACCGTGTATGTGAGGCCAATGCATGGTGATTGATTTTTACTAGTTAACAAGATTTGAATTGGTCCAAAACATGTATCTAGTTTTGATGTTACCTTCGGTCTAGACAATAAACACAAATATAAATTGTCAATTGTGCATTTAGGCGGAACATAGGGAAGAAGTAAAACAATTATGGGTGAATTTTTTTACAATGTTTTTTTGTGTAATTTGTTGTAGATTTTGTGCACTTGGGTGGGCTTGAATCCTTACATATTTGTTTTTCAAATAAGTGAAAATTTGAAACAAAACAAGTGAGACTTAAAATCACACAAATGGGAATAAACCCAAACATGCTAAAATCTGAAACCTTGGTCACATAATAATAAACTATGTTCAAAACATAATCAACACAAAACATGAATCCTAAACCTAACATGGTTTAACCTAATACTGATGCAAACTCAAGGAATGGGGCAGGTTAACTAAAACTCTTGACAAATTAGTGCATGGACTATTGCTCCATCACACATCCTTGTGCGACTCCTCATCCAATGAATTCACGGAGCAATGGTGCCTTTGCATCTCATAACCTCTCCCACACAAAAAAAGATTAAAAATAATATTACATATACCTATTACAATATCTATCAATTGAAGGCATTATTTATTTATTTATTTTTCAATTCAAGAAGGAAAGGCTTATTTGTAGTAGTATCTTGGGCCTTTTTCCTTTTTGGGTTTATTGTATTATACATAAGAGTTGGGTTCCCATTATGTATCAAAAGGTTTTGCACTCGCAACTCTTCACACACAAAAGTTTAACCCAAAAGAAAAAAAACAATGAAAAACAAAGGATTTTTGAAGCAAATACAATTTTTTTTCTCCAGTGTGGTTTGCTTCTTATATCTATAGTACATATGCTTTGTCTTTGCAGCTTTATCTGCAGAATCTGAGGCTCAAGTTGGTCAAATTTTGTGTGTGGAAAAATAGTTTGTGCATATGTATATTCTGCAGTATATTTACATCTATGCATGTGGATCTAGCTAGCTTGTGTGTGGCCAGAGCAAAACACTCCTCAATATATTCTAGTGCATGGTAAGCATATCCAAATCCATGTAGTTGACTTCAAAGAACAAAACCCAAAGGGCTGACTATTTATCCAACAAACCTCAAATAGTTGAATTCAAATCTAAGAAAACCCAAATTGCTGAATTCAATCCAACAAACCCAAATATCTGAATTCAAAATCTAAAAAACCCCAAATCGCTGATTTCAATCCAACAAACATAAATATCTGAATTCAATCTAAAAAACTCAAATTGCTGATTTCAATCCAACAAACCCAATTTTCTCAATTCAATCTGGAATACTCCAAATAGCTCATTTCAATCCAACAAACCCAAAGTGCTAATTTCAATCATAAATCCCTTGGGAAAACGAGAGAGAGAGAGAGTTTTTGATCATGTGAAGACTAGATAGCTGCCTCAAGTCCACCCCATGTTTTGTGAGAAAAATGATGATGGTAAGAATGCCTTATTGAATTTGAGCACCAATTCTTGTTGACCTTCTTTCTTTGTCAAATTTATAAGGAATTATAAGGTAGTTGCAATCATGGAAGTAAAGTCTATTTCTTGTTTCTGACATCATCCCAGATTTGGAAACAGAAATAGCAGCCAAAAATGCAAATGACGAAAAAAAAAAAAAAAAAAGGAGAAAAAAGAGTTAAAATGTCATATAGACAATAATAGAAATTCAGACAAACAAATAGAAAAACCTCTGATGACAAAATCTGATCACAGTTGTACTGGATTTGTTCCACAATCTTTTAACTTCCAAATTCCATCATCATGTTTATTCCAGTTTGTTCCACAATCTTAAACTCCCAAATTGTATCATCATCATCATCATGTTTGTTCCACAATCCAGCTTCTAAATTGCATTGTCTGTGTTCCAGTTTTTTCCACATCTTAAAACTCCCAAATTGCATCATCATGTTTGTTCTACAATCTTAAACTTCCAATACTATCATCATGATGTTTTTTGCACAATCTAAACTTCCGAATTGCATCATCATGTTTGTTCCACAATCTTAAACTTTCCAAATTGTACCCTTCATCATGTTTGTTCCACAATGTTCAACTTTCCCACATTTGTTCTAGCAGAAGTCACTCTTTGTATATTTTACAGAGCATGTGACAAAAGGAGTTGTTTTTTTTTTTTTTTTTATGCTACAAAAGGAATAATAAAATATCAAAATAATATTCTATTAAATGGAGGAATATTCTAAATATATTCTCATAATCCAATTCTAAACACCCTGTTTGCATTTAACAAAATTATGAATTTTACTTTTTTTCAGTAAGTTGCACCCTATTTGTTTTTTCATGTCATTTGAGAAGAAGAAAAAAAAGTGGAAGTCCAAGCGTTTGTTCTGCAATTTTAAACTCTCCCAAATTGCATCATCATCATCATCATCATGTTTGTTCCACAAACTTAAACATTCCCAAATTGCAATCATCAAATTTATTCTGGTTTTTTTCCACAATCTTTGAACTTCCCAAATTTGCAATATTGGGTTGGTTGCAGAAATCTAAAACTTCCCAAATTTGCATCATCAGGTTTGAACCATTTGACAACAGAATCATATTCTTCTTCTTCTTTCATTACACCAGTGGGAAGGGGAAGAAGAAACCTTCCAACAACAGAACATGGGACAGCAGCAGCTGGAGAATCACAAAGAAGTAGAAGAACTTGCAGGTGGAAGGAAGGAATTTCATTTACATTTTTTGTTGGTTTTGTTTTGCCAGTGACTAGAGTGGGATTGAAAGATAGATAGCTCAATAGCTCAGGCTTTTGCTAAAATTGTGGCAGGGAAAAAAAAGTACACAAATAAACTTTTGACTTGGTCTACTTACTTCAAACAATTGCAGTCTGAGAACATGACACGAGGCTCGTGGCCAGCAGGTGTGTGTGTGTGATGATGCATGGGGCCATTGAAAAAATTTCCCAAATCCAAAGCTAGAAACACAACAATTTCATGATGGGGCCATGAAAGGAGTTCCCAAGAAATCCAAGCCTAGAAATACAACAATTTCATCGTGGGGCCATGAAAAGAGTCCCCAAAAAAATCCAAGCTTAGAAACACAACAATTTCATCATGGGACCATGAAAAGAGTTCCTAAAAATCCAAGGCTAGAAACAGAATTTCATCTTGACTAGGATTCCAAGTCTTGATGATGGATGACACAAAACAAAGAGAGAAGCCTCCTGGAACACGAGAGAGACACGGAGAGAGGGTCTGTGATCATCTAATCTGTATGTGAGTGATAACACTTTTGCTTTTTTTTTGCAGGTACAAAAATTGGGTCCTGAAATTCCAGTCAAAAGGCTGTAGTGCATCTTCTGCACATATGCTAAAAGAATCTCCACAAGATACACAATGTAGCCTGCTGGAAGCAACTTCAGAGCTCAAGCTGATCTTGACAAATTCCATAACTTGATCTCAAATCTCGCCACTAATTCTGATCATAGACTGACTATTGACTGTGAGAAAGCATTCTGCAAGAGCCCCGAGAAAGATCATAGACACAGAGAGGGAGAGAGAGGGAGAGAGAGAACTAGTACTACAAGAGACAGTAAGGACCCAAAAATGGATCTCTAGTCTAGCTTGGCACTAATTGTAAAGAGAAAGGTTCCACAAAGTAGAAAGGGTTTTCCCCAGGCTCCTTTGGGAAGAGTGGGGAGAAGGAGAGAAAGGTTTTACAGTGTGATCTTGAAGCAAAGCTTTGGTGGGAGGAAGTATTAAAGAGGGGGGGTGAGGAGTTAGGAATCATGGCATCATCAGCTGCAAGTTCAGAGTATCATGCACATGAGATTGAAGGGGGCAGCAGCAATACTGCTGCACTGCCAAAGTCTCTCATGATGATGAGATCTCCACTGGGTTCCACAACCTCCATGTACGACTTTGTCAAGGTACAACAACCTCATTCCACAATCTTCACAAGCTCATCCCCATCTTCACAAGCTCTTTTCAATCTTCACAAAGTGATTCCAATGTTGGCAAAGCTCATTCCAATCTTCACAAGCTCATCCCCACCTTCACAAGCTCATTTCAATCCTCACAAACTGATTCCAATCTTTGCAAACTGATTCCAATCTTCACAAGCTCATCCCCACCTTCACAAGCTCATTCAAATCTTCACAAGATGATCTCCATCTTCACAAACTGATCCCAATCTTCACAAGCTCATTGGAATCCTCATAAGCTGATCCCAATCTTCACAAGTTCATTGCAAACTTCTCCAGTTCATTTCTTTCAATCTTCACAAACTATGCATTCCGATCTTCACAAGATGATCCCCATCTTCACAAGCTCATTCCAATTTTCAGAAGCCTATTTCAATCTTCACAAGCTCAGTCCAATCTTCACAATTGAACTGATTCCCCCGATCCTCATAAACTGATTCCACCAATCTTCACAATCTTCACAAGCTGGTTCCTGGCTGCAATCTTCACTATACCTGCAGGTTTTGGTTGTGTTTGAATTGGAGGTGGGAGGGACAGGAATTAGCTTCATCTCTTCTTGTCAAAACCCCACCACCCACCACATACCCAACTATGTGCATAGCATGGGTTTAGTCATGTGTGATTCAATGTGAGAAGTTTTGTGTCCAGTTTTGGTGCAAAGTTTGTGAGGAGTTTTGTTCAATTTTGTTCTAAAGTTTGTGACAAGTCTTGTGTCAAATTTTGGTTCAAAGTTTTGTGACAATTTTATGAGAAGCTTTGTGTCAATTTGGGTGTAAAGTTTTGGATCAAATTCGGTGAGAAATTTTGGTGACAACTTTGTGTCAACTTGTGAGAAGTTTGCAATCACAGATAGGCTCATGGTAACTACTGGCAACGCTTGTTGCACGAAGCAGTTTCTGTTTGGTTCTAAGTTGAAGTAGATGAGAAGGGTCTATCTTCAAAAACCTCCCAGGGGGATTTTCAATGTACCTGTTCTGAGGCCGGATGTAGCAGGCCAAGTGGAAGGTATTCAAGGTCTCGGGAAGGTTTGAAAGATAGGCCCTTTTCCTACTCAAATCTCTTTCACATTATGATGACACCATGGTGAGGACCTTGTTAAATGTGCTAAGGCTCTGTACAGGCTAGCAGGGCCCTTATGCTATATAACTCCTTGTAATACACTAAGAAAAATCTTGACAGGATTTTTCAGTCTTCTGTAATGCCTACTGTATCAGCAGGAATGCCCACTGTGCATTTCACACACCTAAATGCACACCAGCCAGGTTTTCAATTGCATAGGAGTGCTGCTACAATTGGTGTTACAATTGGTAGAGGATTTGTGAATATCGGTGATGGGTATTTTGCCATAACAGGTCAGGGTGTGGCTTGGAGAGAATGCTGATCATTACTATGTGCTCTCGAGATTTCTAGTCAGCCGCATGCTCCTGGTGACAAAGGTTTGAACATCTGTCTTTTTTTCTCCATTTGAAACAAATTGTGGGTTTTTCTTTTTCCCTTTCTGTTGTTTCATAGTTGTGTTTTCGGTTGTTTTTCTTTATGTATTTGCATATCCATTCTTCATGTCGTAGTTTTCCAACTTTTAAGTGGATACTTAAGTGGTAAATTTTGTTGGGTTTTTGTGGCAGCAGAGTAAAGGGTAGTAAGCATTTAGTTCGATAATTATTCTAGTTCTTTGCACAACTACTGGCAAAACACAATGGAGGAAAAAAAAGAAAACAAAACTGACAGGATTCAATCACTAGACCATGAGATTTGTTGAGAAACAAACTGGGTGGGAATTGTGAGGTGCCAGATTCCAAATCATGTAGCGGTCAAAATCTCATCCGAGCTCAAGATGCTGCTCATTGACAACAGCCTTCTAGATGTGTAAGGTTTTCTTTTTCTACCTCAATGTTAGTTGAAAATTAACATGAATTTTGGGAATTTTTTTAATTAAAAAAACCATCTCTCACCTTCATTTTGTTCCAAAAGTTCCCAAATGTTTAGAACAATCCAGAAGCTGCAAATTTGTTCAAAAGGAGAGAGTGCCAACTTTCATGAACAGATGAACACTTTGCATCTCCAATTTTTAATTGAAACTCAATGAATGTTTGATGAGTGCTTGATGAATGTTGAACCATTGAACAGCGGTGTGATGCTGAAACCATTCGAGCTTTGAAGTTGTTCAATGAGAGCATGAATTCAATGCAACCATATTGAATTTTTGCAAAAACATTTCCCCCAAAAATGATCAGCTGATTAACTTCAGAATTGCTTATCAAATTACAAGCAACAGACAGTAGAGTATTTATGAGGACATGGGTTTCATGTGGGTGCATAGGTCACAGTCTGATTTGGAGGCTAACTTGTTTAAGGTAAGGAGAGTCTCTCACAGGTCCCGTTGTTCTGATTTTCATTTTTGCTTCCATTTGCTACAAGACTGGAAATTAATTGTGTCAGGAAGGGGGTTTTTGTTCATGTTGGGTGGGTGGGTTAAGAGTTGAAAAGCACAATCTTGATTGCAGCTCATGGAACGACGGGGATATGGCACCGAGTACATAAACCGCTACAAAATGATGACCAGGTAAATTGGTTGATTTTCATTCACCAATGCCATCGAGTCTTTGTGGAATGAATATCCATTCTAGATAGTGCAACCTATAATAATACTAGATGACCAAAAAAATCCTCGTTAATAGTAATAATAGTATAATCATCCATGAGTTGTTGAAATGGCAGGTTTCATCACCAGAGGTTACCATTGATTATATTAGTGTGCGGGACAGCTTGTGTTGGAAAATCCACAATTGCAACTCAGCTCGCTCAACGCCTCAATCTTCCAAACATCTTGCAGGTGTTATTGTAATTCAAAAACTCAAATTCACTTCCTTCATTTCTGCAGGTGTTTTTTGGTTCGTTGTGAACTTAGAAAACTGTTTTGCTCATGTAATGTATGCCAAATATGTCCATTGTCTATTATGACCAGTGTTTGTGTGGTTCTTTGAATTCTCAGAGAACTGTCGGTTTTGGTTTCTTAAATACTTCAGAATCAAAGAACCATCAGTTCCAGTTCTTTGAAAAAAATTCAGAATCAAAGAATCATGCGTTCTGGTTATTGCAAAACCCTTAAAGAACAGGCAAAGAATCAGCATAAAAACCATGATCTGTAGTAATGTCCTGAGCTTAGCCATTGTCACAAAGCAGGTGCACTCCAGTCTTGGATATGTTCAAATTTTGATAATTGATAATGATTAGTGATAATCGGATAATATTTGATGAACTAATTGCTTGGTTAGTGATGCCAAACCACCCAAAAAAGCCTTTTTTTCCTTTTTTTGCTTCTTCCTCAAGATCTCTTCCAGGTCCTTTACAACAGAAGGCTATTATGTTCAATTATATATCATTACCGTTGGAAAACTCTCTCGTGTGAGGAGCTTTGCAATCTGATCAACTTTAAATACCCATTTCATATCCATGCTTCTGTATCTCTGACAAAATGGAGTTTTTTCTATTTCACAGACAGACATGGTTTATGAACTCCTCCGAACCTCAACAGAGTACCCTTTTTACTCCCCACCTAAAATTCACAGACTTCAATCTATGATGCCTTCTTTTAGTAGCTACTTGCTAAAAAAATTGGAATGAAAATCCTCTCATTATATATCCCTCTCTCTCTCTCTCTCTCTCATCTTTTGGCCTATTTTTCAAGCACTGCAAAAATCAAGCTTTTAGTTGGATGGAGGGACATGGGCCAAAATCAATCCTAAACAGAGTGACTTGAGGGGGTTGTGTTGATACACTACAATGCATCATCTATTTGTGTCAAGTTTAGCTTCCAAATCAGTGGACCATGTACGTACAACTCTTTGTGTATGTCATGGAACAGTGCACCACTTGCCTCTACGCCGGTATGGGCACGAGATTTTGCATCACCTGAAGAACTTGTGAAGGAATTTAACCGCGAATGTCGCATTGTTCAGAAAGGTAGAAAATTTCTCTCACTTTGGGATAAATGAAATTGTCTTCTATTCCAGTTGGGGGGGGCTCATGATTCAGCTGCACCATGGAATGGTAAAGCTCCTGCCCATTATGTTGGGTAAGGCGCCAGGTGAGTCCATCAGGACCAAGCTAGGTGACTCACCCAACCTAATGCACAAGGACAAAGGCCATTTCATGAAACTAAGGTCCAGTTGACAGATTCGATGATTCTATAATATGTTCAACAGAATTTTTTGGTCACTATCATGAGTGTATGATCATCACCAGAAGATTATGTCATGCAATGTGGTCAAGAAAATGGCATAATCTGCCACCCCAGAGCTTACTGTTGATTGAAACTCTGGTGCCAACACTAAGTCATAGTTGTGTTGTTGTTCATATTTGCAGGGTTAGAGGGTGATATCAAGAAAGCTGTAAAGGATGGGAAGCCTGTCATCATTGAGGTATTGATTTCCCGTCAATTCAATAACCTAGTTTTGAGTCTCCTTTCAATGTGTCAAAACCCTTGTGGTCACATGTAAGGATTTTTGCAAGAATTAGCAAAAAACCATTTTGTAAGGATTATTCGTTGGCAGGTGCTGCAGGACAATACGATGGGCATTATTGTTCTGTGTAAAGAACCACAAATTCTCTTTTGCATTGTATTTATTAGGTTATACCTCCCCATGCAATTAACCTTGTGTTTCTTTTAGTTTTGTAAGTTTACTATTTGGTCTCTTATGATTTTCATAAGATAACCCTACAGTCTAGCACTAGTATCTCACAAAAACTCTTTTGAAAATGAAAAAGGCAGGGAGAAAATTTGTATTGTTCATTGCATAGGAGATTCAGGGCTTGCATTCGGTCCCTTCCTTTTTCTTTTGAGATGCTAGTGAGGAGCCTTGAGGCTGAGCTGGTGGGGTGTCACTAGTGTCCAAGAAAGCAGGTAAGGGACCAAATGGGAGCCCTTCTCTTGTGGACATGAAAGTCTTATGAATGAATGAGTACATGTGCCATGAAATTGTGTTGAAGTCAATTTCGTTGGATGCAGGGGTTACATTTGGATCCTGCTATCTATCTAATGGGAGAAAATACAGGTGCATTCGGGCCAGGAGCAGTTCAGATGAAAGCAATTCCATCAAGGAAATTCTCAGAAGAAGTGACAATTGCTGTTAGTGAGAAGAATAGCAAGTCACCCAATGAGAAGGGTGATGATGGTACTCAGGATCTGAACTCTTTGCAGTCAGGTATATACACCAATCCAACTCGGTATCCAAACTAGAAACTACTAAGGACATGGTATCCAGGAATTCATCATTTTGGTGTTGTGGGTGGGTGAGTATTTTATAGAGAATTTGGGCAAAGTGGTGAAGCTGCCAGAGAAGGAAGCATCAGAGATGAAGGCTTCAAATAGACCAAAGTGCATTGTGGTGCCTTTGGTGCTCAATATGTCTGATGTTGATCACGAGGTAAAAATGATCTAACACCTTTTTTTCTCCTTTCAAAAAACCACACAATTCTGTGATTCGTTGAACATCTGGATTTTTGCTACTACTCTCTCTTGCAATTACAGGCGAAAGTGTAGTGTTGACCTGCAAGGCATCATTTTTTACTCCCTTCAAGAACTGGTTCATATGAGCAATCAAAATGTCTCTGTGCAGACACTCCTGGGAGAGTGGGTTGAAGAAGAAACTGGCAAAACCCTGTCATTGGAGGTACTTTACTTTTGCTCTAGATTTTAAACCCTAAACCCTTTGCAAAGACTAGGAAAGAAACATTGATTGTCTAGATACTGCATGAGACAAAAGTACCTAGACACCCATTTACATAACTTCACAAAATTTTGCATAGTTTTGTTACATAATTTCTCATGCATATGTTTGTGAACTATTGTTGTCGGATTAGAATCTGCTGACTCTCTCTCTCTCTCTCTCTCCGACAGTAATTTCTGAATTGATGGTGCTATTCTTTGGTGTACCATCCTCTGTCTCTCCAAGTGAGAAATTCTTGCATTTATGGTACAGGAAAAGGAGGCATCGATAAGAAAGTTGCAAGCAATACAAGACTATGTGATGTCATTTGAGTCACAGGTTCAATTTCATTTCTCTCTCTCTCTTGTTCTCCTTTCACCACCAAATCATGACGTACAAAAGTTTTCTCAGCAAAATTAGTAGCAAAAAAAACAGTTGCATACTTCAAATTTTTCATTTCAAAATCAGTAGCAAAAGACAACCACATCTTCCAAAATTTTCCATAGCAAAAGTTAGTAGTAGCAAAAGAAAGGCATTTTGCAGTATATCAAGTTTTCCATGAGGACTTTTGAATGTTTATAATAAAATTGGCAAGACGGTGCTCGTGATGGTGGTGCAGGGAATGACTGTTGTCAATGTATCTGCCACTACTTTCTCTAAGACAATGGACTGGCTGCATAGCTACCTCTTACAGGTAAAAAAAAGACTAATTTAATTCAATTTCATGTAATTTTCCTCCTGACCCACTTTAGAGCTCGCATCATAGTCTAACCAGATCACAAATTTTCTCAATTTTTGCTAGTCTTACAGCCATGTTTTCATGAGCCATTTGTAGCCAAGTTCTTCATCATTTGTTCTTCCTCATAGACTGCTCCACAACCCCTCATCAAATTGATTAGTCACTAAATCCTTCTTTGTTGCTCTTTGAGTTTTCCGTCAACAAACACATAACAGATTCAAGCTTTACGCATTTATGAGGTGTGTTGAAATTTGCACATGCAGTGCATCGAGCGAGGTTGTGGAGATTTACAGCACAACAGATGAGATCCTTTGTTAGAGTAAAAGCATTTTTCTTGTTTGATGTTGAGACTTACTTTTCACATAGGTCACTATGCAAATGATAATTTATTGCAAGTCATTTTAATTTGGTGTTCCTAGTTGCAATTGACCACAGTTACCTTCAATCACAGCTGCAAAGAAAGAGACAGAAAAACTGTTTTCAGAAAAAAATAATGATCTTTAGCGTAGGATCTTTAGTACAAGAGGTCTCTATGATTTGAAAACAACTCAGAAATAGTTGATAATTTATTGTTTTATCAATCATTCACTACTGCTAAAAGGTGTAGAAGCCTCTCACACCTACCTTTGTGGGAAAGCTAGATGTATCACTTTCTACTTTGGATTTTCTTAGTTAGGTTTGGTTTCAATTTTACATTACTTCCAAAGCTTGTTTCAGACAGTTTCATGGCCATTTTTTGGTTTATAGACCTCCTTACGTGTTGCCCAGACACTGCTCTGCGTCCATGGTGCATCCACAGAAGAAGACCTCTCAACTAAAAAAAGCATTTGCAATATATGCTGTGAAAACCTTTTACCCTCACATTGTTTTATGTGCTACTTCAGAGCATAACCTACTGCATGAAAGAAGAGTAGTTTCTCTCCAGATTGCATATTATCAACTGCATAGTCAAGTTCAAGTTCACTTACCAAGTTTGCAATTAGAAACCGAGGTCACTCAGAACCAGCTGCCTCAACAATCCCCTGTTTTCTGACATACAAATCCCGCACCCCCCACATTCTCAGTGCCCATGAATTTCATGTACCTCACATTGTGTCAATTTCACATGTTTGTATTTCCTTGTGACACAACCCTGCATGACTCATTTTCTGGCCTCCTTGCAATATTCTGGTATGGCTGCTCATAGCTTCCTTCAACTGGTTCTACAAAGAAACTGATAGTCATCAAGGAGAGCCTTCTAGCAATTCCCTAGCTGTTTAGTGCTTTGCTCTAGAAGTGATAAACCCAAGGGATCAGAACAACAGTCTATCCCCTGCACTTAATGGATGGTCAGTTGGCAGCATACCATTTCACAAGATGGGAATATTCCCCTCCATTGCCTTACCTTTCTCAGCTCCTCGTTTTGCCTGCCCAGCTCCTGAGTAACAATTTGGCACTTAACATTGGAATAAATCATACTCTGCTGTTCAAGCTTCAGACCAAATATTTTCTAGCTGTACTGTTCAGCCCCATTTGAGTGCATGTTCTCCACTCATACAACATAAGCATTCGCTTCTATCAAGCACAGAGAACTGCAGGCTCTTCCTCAATCTTCCTTAAAGCCAGGTTTGGTTCCCCATTCTCAGGGTACCATGGCAGCACAGAATATGTCACCATGGTGATTGTCTCTATTCATGGCCAAAATTGCCAATATCATGCACAGGGATGAACCATCCAAAACATAACCACACCGTTGTTGGTGAAGGAGTATGATCAGAAGATTTCTGTGACAGCATCATCTTCATCATTCATCAGAAAATCTAGGGCTCCCTCATTCTCATCCTCAGGGTAGGAATCAATTACTTTGAAGTTTTCAATGACTTCAACAGGGTCATTCTCACTGAGGACCAATTCAATGCAATCAAGGGGTAGACCCACAAGTTTGAGTGTTTGCTGCCAGACCAGTTGTGCTTTCTCCATGTCATGTGCCTGATGAGCTACAGAAGCTGGTTTGCAATCTGATCCAAAGTATGGAACTAATGGGTAGCCAAGCCCTCGCAATGCACGTGCATATTCCTGCACTTTTTTGTCTGTGGCACAGAAGAGCACACTCCTTGCACCTGTCACACAGCACAACCTAGACTGGATAAGTAGTAGATGGCATTTCAGGTAACCTTCCAAGTTCTCAATCAGACTCAGGTGTGTCACTTGACACAAATCCTGGGAGGACCATGCTTTGTCCCTCCTTATGTACCTAGAGACTTGTGCTTCATCCAACAAAAAAGAGTATCCAACTCTTTCTTAAGATTCAACCATTAGTCCCATCTACCAAGTTGGCAAGAGATGCTTTTTGGGCAAGTAAGAGATCACAATACCTGCTGCTGGGCATGTATTAAATGATGCATTATCCCATCTGTCCTCCAACTCAAGGAGGTACAAATGAGAATTAAGAACCCAGCAGACTTTATGTCATGTCTTTATGAGCAAAACTGTAGTGAGAAACAGTAAGTACCTTCTGTTGGAGTTAAAAGGATAAATAGTGAATGGTATGCCATCTGAATTATTTTTGGCAAGTCTCGTGCCTGCCAATGCACAATACCAGACCCTGATAAGAGATCCAACATGAATTTAACCACCATCCCAGTGTTTTCTGAGTTTCTCAACAGTTAGTGAGAGATGACCACGATCTAGACAGACTTTGTTCCATGAAGCAGTCCTCCTGACTGTAGAGAAAAGGTGAAATTCTGGCAATTTAAAAAGGTTGGAAGTGTACCACATTTGTTTTGACCTCCCCAGGATTGACAACAATGATGTCAACACCTGCTTCAATTGGCAGACGTTTTTGCAGCATGTGGCAGAACAGAATCTTCACACATCTCACCAGTTTCACAACATCTTCGACTTTTCAGTATCCCACATGGAAATCAGTACTCCGATCCCAGTTCTCAACCAAGCCAAGCTCAAGGAAAAGACCACATCCTTGATAGATCAAGATGAAATGCCCCAATAAATAACCTCCAGTACTTCCAGCAGCCTTACCTGGGCAAGCTTGCTATCTGAATAACCAGAGGTGCAATTGTATCTCCTTTTGCCACCTTGCAGGTCTTCTGGGTCAACAAAACCTACATGATGCATCTGCAAACCAAATGACTACCACCTGTCAGAAACAAAATGAAAAGACTGCTGGATTCACATGCTGTATACTGTAAAAGACTGCTGGAGTGCAGAAAATGCAGCAAAAAAGTTGACTATGCTAATGCAACTCTAACTTCCCAAGAGTTGGATGAGACAAAGGAATTATTTTAAGGGCCAAGGGGCATAAACTCACCATAGAGTTGACTACTACAACTCGGGAAGGAGAACCACGAAGCAAGGATGGCAAAAGTAGAATTGTGAGCAGTGCTGCAGCAAGGTGATTAACTTGCATGTGCTGCTCTAGACCATCCTTTGACAACTTCTGTGCTCCTGTGCTCAAGGGACAGGCAAGTACAACTAATGTCATTGCCTACAACTTTGTTGACAAGCAGGGGAGGACGTGCATGTGGGGAGGCAAACAAAGAACAATCACTACAGATGGCTGCATAGTTGGTACCATACCATTCATGCAGAAAATTCCAGCATTGTTGATAAGCACATGGAGGGAGATCTTCCGAGCCTCCCAAGCCTCACCAAACTTCCGCACAGAGTCCAGTGATAGCAAATCCACTTCCATAACCTGCAGTTCAATGTTAATTGGTCAAAGGTTCAGAACAAGAAACTGAGAATGGACTATTCACTGGGTGTTGTGAGCTTTTGTTGCACATTTTTTGAGGTGGAACAAAATCATCCAAGTGATCTGTAAACTATGCAAACAAGTGGCGACAACTCTGAGGATGGATGATGGGAGAGGGATTACTTCAACATCTAGTGGAGAACTCCCATCTTCTTGACCAGATTGCCACTCCTCCAGCAGATTTTTTGCTGCTTTTACATTGCGCACAGCTAACACCACATGTGCACCTGATTTTGCCAAATGTCTGCAATGAACAAGTCCCATTACATCTCTGTTGTACATGCCATAATCCAAAACCCTAAATCATCATGAGCATGAGACTATCGTCTTCCATGGACCATGCACTGCTAACACCACATCTGGACCTGATTTTGGCAAATCTCTGCAATGAACAAACTACAATTGCATCTCCGTCGTGCATGTCATATCCCAAACCCTAAATCATGATGGACTGGGAAATAACAAAGAGACTATCATCTTCCATGGGACTAGGAAGTGAAGAAACTATATCTTCCTGAAATGAGTGAGTGACAAATTGGAAGAATGGATTCTTATACTCATAGATCACATGCACGAAGCATCATGTGATTTTGTCACCATGCAAGTGAAGTTCAGGTAGCAGCACATCCACCCTTGGACAACAAAGGGAACCTACTTCCAAAGCCCTGAACCTTGCAGTAAGCTTGAGTGTTCATTCTCTTCTCAGGCATTTCTATACTAACAGATCTCATTTGCATCGAGGAAAAAGAGCTAAAAACAGTTTTGGCTGATACTCACTGAAAATGCGGCCATTACTGTCACCGATGCAATACGATCCTCAGTCAGTAGCTGAAATCCAAATCACAACAATTAAAAAGAAACAACAAAGACGAGAGGTTTTGTTGGACAATGTAACAATACCGAGCAGTTTCGAGGCCGATACCGCTGGTGGCACCGGTGATGATGCAGGTCATGTGAGAGAGGGGCGTCAAAGGGAGCTGTCGAGGCAGGTGCACAGCTTTGACTCGTTGTGTGATGGTATCGAAGGCCACGCGCAGCAGCCCCAGAATCCAATCGAACCATCCTAACCCCGCCATCTCTCTCTATATCTCTCTCTCTCGGACGAAGACAGATCTGGTTTTGATATGCCTGCCGAAGAAAGGAGAAACTACAAGCGTTTTCCGAATCAATTCTTCGGAAGTAATGATGAAAGAATCAGAGAGAGAGAGATATCGACTGCGTTTTGAGTGCATTCACAGAAACAAAAAACCAAAAAAACAAAGTTCAGACTGTAGCAATGGCACTAGAGTAAAGAGGCCGGTGACTGAACACTTAGTGTCTCAGTCACCTCTCTCTCTCACTCAATCTGAGAGATTTTACCTTAGGGCTCAAATCGGATGTAGAATAGGGCTTCTAGATCAATGGTGATGGGTAAACAGAATCCCGTTCATCAACTTCGCCACTCCTATTCTAGACGTCTACAAGTGTGAGTTTTTCATTGTCCTCACCAAGTTCCATGCACCTCCCTACCACATGCTCCCAATTGCATTGGGAGCTCCTAATTCCACCCTAATCTAAGCTTTCTCTTCTCTTCGTCATAGGTTTGCAAAGATTTTTCGAGCTCTCAAGGGTAGGTGTTTGTGTTTCAATGTGGATCTACTTCCTCATGTTGGTCGATCTTGGTACTCTGTGTGTGAGCAAGTTGATCTCGATGATCCCATGGCAATGGCAATCTCATGGTCTTGTGGCGATGGCGATCAAGCATTAGTGGCTTCGACTCCCTCTTGAAGTTCGGTCGATTGTTGTTGGTTTCTACGTTCAACACCCCATCTCTCTTTTTCCTACCCTTTGTATTTTGACCCTCTTTTTTTTTCTCGACTCTTCCTCTACAACATCTTATTGATGCCTAAAGCTTGACCTAGACTCTCTCTCTCTCGACCCTCTCTCTTTCGACTTTTTCTCTCTACAACATATTGTTGTTACTTGGAGCTCGACCTTCTTTCTCTCTCAACCTTATTTTGATTCTCCTTCTCTCAGCAAATTGTTGTTGCTCCAAGTTCAACCCTTTTTCGACTCTCCTTCTCTTTCAACTTAAACTCTCTCTCTCAATCCTCTTTCTTTCAACTCTACCACTTTTAGCAAGATGCTACTACTACTTAGAACTCAACCCTCTTTCTCTCTCGATTTTCTCATTCTCTCTCAACATAAACTCTATTTCTTTTGACCTTCACTCTATTTCGACTCTCCCTCTCTCTCGACTCTTTTAATTTCTCTCAACTGAAACTCTTTATCTCTTGACCTTTCTTTCTCTCGACTTTCCCTTTTTCTACAACATCCTACAAATGCATGGAGCTCAACCCTCTCTTTCTTGACTCTCCCTCTCTCAATAGAATCTTGCCGTTGTTTGGAATTCAACCCTCTTTCTCTCGACCACCTCCTTTTCTTTCAATAGATGCCTATTGTTACCGTTCTTTCAACCTAGACGTTGACAATCGTCCTTTTTTCAAGCTTGAAGAGCTCAACATTGCTCCTGCAACGTCTCGTTTCAACAAATTCCACACCTTGAAGCCCCGTGTCAACGTTACTACTCGAATTATCTCCAAGTTCCACACCTTGAGTTCAACTACTATTCATGTTCCTTTCCTTTACAATAGCTGATGCAGCAAACCTTCTCCTCTCTTTTACAACAATTGTTGCAACAACCTTTTCCTCTCCTTTGTAGCAATTATTATAGTAAACCCTCTCCTCTCTCTCTCTCTCTCTCACTCAATTGTTGTTCATGAGGTCCTATCCTTTCTTAGTTACTATTATTCTTTTAACTACCACCTTTCTCTTTGTTGTTGTTGCTAGTCTTTTCATGTTCTCTTTAAAACTTCTAATTTATCAAGTTTAATTCTCCTTCTTGAGGTTGTTCTACTAGTTGTTGGCGATCTATCAAATATGATTATTCAATTGGCCTTGATGTTAACCAATTATTTCCTTATTCTTCAATCGTTAGAAGGTATCAACCTTATTGTTTGGCACCCCTTTGCCTATTATTTAGTTCGTGCTTACAACCTTGTCTATTGTTGAACCCATGTTGTGCAACCCAAATTCACCCCATGTTCTTGCACAAATATGCTCAAAGGCCTACTTGAAAAACATGGTGAAAGTGGTCACCAACTCCAACAACACCTACAAAAGTCCAAGTTATAGTGAATTATGTTTTTCTAAACTGAACATGGTGAACTAATTTCTTTTATAATTGCCTTTTTCATTCCTTTTATCCTTAAGATGTCTAGGTATTCATATCTACTCACAACTTGTGATTAAGAATAATTGATTAATCATTCTTTTCACTTAATGCATCTTGTAGGTAAATGATGTAACGGCAATAGGTTATGCACCTTCATAGATTCATGAATTTCATTTGGAGACTATTGAGTTTCCTACAACAATTCTCAAAAATATTCAAGACTACCTTCATCTAGGTTTACAACATCAATCTATGTTGGTTGTTGTTCTATCATTGTAAAATTTTGGGTCATATCTACATAATAATGATGGTCATTTTTTAACATGTAATTAGGAAAATATTCAAATGTTAGATGTTGATTTGTTTCAACTATATGCATAAGTTTTATAGTAGCAAACCCATCCCCCCATTGAAGATTATTTTTAGCTTCATCCTCAATTGTGTAATCTTTTTCATTCCCTCCATTGTTTAAGTTTGAAACAAAACACATATAATGGTTGTAATGCATGTGATATGTGCAATTGTAATGTGATCATGTCTAACCTAAATTATTTTGTTTGTTTTATTGCTTATAAGGTAACATGGTTGCCATGTCCATTTATATTAACAAATGGCAGTTATTAAAGGACACTCCACTTGGACCGAATTTGTTAAAGAAAGATAAAAATTCCTTAGACAAGAAAGTAATCATCCAAGTTATTTTAACATTACCATACAAGTATAGGTTTGCAAATTTTAATGTAGTCATCCCTTAGTCTTTCACATTTAAAGATGTAAAAACTAAGTAAAACACCCCTTGCAGCATTAACTACATAGTTTATAATTAACCATTTTCAAGATTTTGGGATGGTGATGTCACGAATGCCAATGCCATGGAATTCATTCATTTGAATGTTCATCCATGTACTTAACTTTTTGTTTAATTTTAGTTCATTTTTAATTAAGTTTTAATTCATTTCCACTTAACTCATAATTCACTTCTAATTGATTTTTAGTTCATTCTAGTTAAATCTTAATTAAATTATAGTTAAGTTCAAGTTAACTCCTAGTTAATTCCTTATCAACTTTGAATTAAATCTTAAATAACTTTTAATTCATTTCCATTTAACTCATAATTCATTTCAAATTGATTTTTAATTCACTCTAGTTAAATCTTAATTAAGTTTTAGTTAAACATAAATTAACTCCCAATTAATTCCCAATAAACTTCAAGTTAAGTTTTAATTAATTTTTAGTTAATTATTAGTTAAATCCTAATTAAATCCTAGTTGATTCCTAATTAAGTCATGTTAACAAGTAGAAATTTCTAAACTAATTAGTTCCATAGGCCTCCTAATGACTACTAATTATTAGTGATAGACTTACCATCCCTTACTCAAGGGGTGAAGCTAGTGAGATTAAGTAGCTCAAATTAGTGAATGGTTAAAGGTAATCCACCCAATTTTTTGGGAGATTTAAGAAGGATTAGGATAAGGGAACCCTTCATTTCTTTCAATTTGTTCAACATTAATCTTAGACACAATCTTGCACCATAACCTTGTCATGTTCTTTTCATATTCATGTTCGCATATGTCAACATAATAAAGATTCATTTTCACATTTGTCTTGCACATCTCATGTTCTTATTTTAAATTATTGTCTTTTTGTTTTTGAATCGCATAAGAGTTTTATTCCTTGTTTGAAAATTAAACTTAAACCTTTCCTCTAACCTTTATTCTTATAGAGCTTTGTGTCTTTAACAGGTGCTATAAACTACATTAGATTTTCTTGTAGCCAAAACATTTGCACTAGACTATCTACCAACTTGAATTATTGTTCCATCAAAGTTCCATATATGATTAAAATTATGATTATGTTAGTTATATAATGATTATAAGTTGTTGTAGAAAGAAATGCATGAATTAAATGTTAGCCCTTATGTTCTATAGACTTCCAATCCTTCTACTTATTGTATGTTGATTTCTAGATGTTTATGTTTGAACTAGTACCACCAAATGTTCTTTAATATTCCATCCTGGAATTTGTGATGTTTAAAATGAAATATTTGATAAATAGAATGTAATGTAACACATTATTAAAACAAGTGCGGTGACTTAATGGTAAAGGTGTTCACTTCCATCTTAAAGGTCAAGGGATCAAACCTCACAAATGGTGTGTTCGTGATCAATGATGGTAAGTTGACTAAATATTCCCTTATGTAGTTCCTTATAATAGGTGCCTACTTAGGTTGATTACATGGCCTATGTATTTAAGTTATGACACATGTTAATAATTCATAAGCTAAAAGCATGAAATTATCAATAATATTAAACATTAAATAATTTATTTTTGTGTTGCTTAATTAATTAATTAACAAGTGAAATGGTTTGATAAGTTTATATTTCAGTAGGTACAAGTGGACCAATTCATTATTCGTAGCAATTGATCCCCGCTCATTAGGGGGTTGACCAATTTCACCATCATAAAAATGTCCAAATTCATTCAAAATGTAATGAAACCTAAAATGAACTAAAACACATTTTGGTCTAGTGAATACATTAATGAACGTGTAATTAAATAATTAATTATTAATTATTACAAATTCATTGTTGATAATATATAATGAATTAGGTCAAATTTTTAAGGATCAGTTATAATTTGGTTATTATTATTAATCAACAATATAATACATTATAACTATTTTGATATTTTATATAATTCAAGGATTTATGATATGGTTGTAATTATTAAATATAATAATATAATTATATATTAATTATTACTAATTTTTTATTTAATTAACATATATATATATACACCTATTTATTTATTTATGTATTTTACATAGTTATTTAAGAATAATGTTGTGTGAATTAAGAGGTTTTTGTGTTGTGTGGACATGAAGATGTTTCTCCCTCCCAAAAGTTTGTCCCATATTGTTTGTTATTCTTTTCAAATGATGAATAATATAAATAGTTGCACCATAAGCATTCAAAAAAGCATTCAAAAAATAAGAAATATTTTAAACATGAAGGCCATTTGGGATGAGCCAATTGAAAAGGTTCAACCTTAAAGGCCAAATTCAAAACGAAATAAGATTTTCTTACCTAGGTCATCTAGGTGTAAGCTTAATTTAAGTGGTGTACATTTAAGTTTAGTAAAGGTCATAGCTTAGGTTGCCTTAACCTATTTTAAGTTTTAATACTTAATTGCTAGTTATAACTTCTTAGACTTCAGCCTAGGAGTTTAGGTTATAGGTTCCTAAACATAGGGACCTTAGGAGTAGGTATCTAATTTTATGTTTACCCTAAATTGTTTAGGTTCTATCCACATGGCATAACTTAGTGGCCAATGTTTTAATGCCATGTGGCATAACCTAGATGGCCAATGTTTAAATGCCATGTGGCTTAACTTGGGTGGCCACTGTTTAAATGCCACATGGCATTTGCCTAGTCAAAATGGTGTTTGGTTAATCAAAAAATCATTTGACTATTATATTGACCAGTCAAAATGACTTGTCAAAAATAGTACTAATCAAAATGATTAGTCAAAAATGTCAACTTAGGTTTGGTAAAAAAATACATGGCCCAAGTCATAATGGATAGGTTCAAAATGAATTGTCCAAAATGACTAAGAGGTTTTTTTTACGATTATCCAAATGGGTTTTTTTTTACCAAAATTTCAAATTAAAAAAATTAGAAATTCTAGTAGTGAATGGTTCATGGGGTTATAGTTATGTTGGATTTACATCCGAAGTGGGTGGTATTACATGGGGATTTTGAAATGTGTTTAATTCAATATCTTGAATAACCATTTTTAAAAGTTGTAATCTTGTACTGACACCTTGGATCAAGTTTTCCCATTTGTTTGTTGGTTTTATGCAACCCCATCTCCACTATAATTTTCAAAAACTTTTAGACATGAAGATTTCACAATCATTTCATCTAAGTCGGGTACATGACAAGGGGATCCTTTGGGAGGAGTGTTGTTTGCACTAACTCATTTTTGCGCTCTTCGTTTTACTATAGTAGGCCACCCTACTTATGTTTTTCCTTTGTTGACAGATAATTCGCACATAATTGGTCTTGACTTGGACGTGTCACCTATTTTTTTGCGATTATAAGAGGAGTTTGGAGCATTACGACTTTCACTGCAGTTGACAAAATGTATCATCTAATCTCCATAGGGGTTAAATTAGTTTATATCACTTTTTCTAGGTTTTCTTGCACCTAAGTTTGGTTTTTGTATTATAGGTGTTATAGTGGGTTCTTTGCCATTTTTGGAATCTTTTATATTAGAGGCGCTCTAAAGGACCTTAACACAATCACTAGTTTTTTTATGTTCGTAAATCTTCAAACAACTTTTGTGATGTTTTCATTTTGTTATGTTTAACAACCAAACTATTTGTACAACATACTATATTTCCATCACCAAATATCTTGTAACGTTATATTAAGTTTGATGTTTGTACCATAATTATGTTAGAGAAGCTATTAGGGTTAAGATCTTTTGGCACCATAGTGGACCATTTGGTTCATCATCAAGTCACTTTTCCTACTTCTTTAGGGGGGCTAGGCCTTCCATTAATGGTTCAACATGTTGCCCCCATCTTTTTAAGATGTTGGGTTTTAATCGCTCCGACACTAGTTTCTTGTTTCCAACAAGATGATCACTTTACTTTTTTTGATGTGGTGGCACATGTAAAAACCAGTACTTATCCATTCCAGGTCGCACTATGGGATATTCGTGTGATGTTACATTTTCATTTGCTCACATGTTTTGCTTTCCAAAAGTTTAGTGGTGCAATCCTATCCTCAAATCCAATTTTCTTTGAAGGACCAACTACAGAAGTATGAATTTATTTTGTTTTTAGTAGATGCTTTTTCAAATGTTGTGTGAGCACATCTCCCCTCTTATGTAAGTGTTACAATAAATGTTTAGTTATTAACTCGTCTTAACACCTTTCATTTCATTTGTTGTTTGCCCATTTTCTTGCAACATTTTGTATTCATCTTAGTATACGACATCCTACAACTATGCATCTTTCATGATGTTAGTGTGGTCATACCATTGATGATTTGGGTATCCATTTGTTATGTTGCCCATGCAGGAGTGAGTGCATTGTGGCCCATGATATGTTTCGAGATATTATTGCAACTATCACATTAGAGAATGGAGTTCATGTACAAAAAGAAACTTCCCACCTTTTCCTTGCCATACATGGAAACAAGTGGATATTGTCATCATTAGAGACGATTTTTGAATTTTGGCAAATCTTGTCATTGCCAATCCAACTTTTATAGATTTGGTGCAGCATGTTTTGACGATAACAATGAATGTAGCAATAATTGTTGTTCAAAATAAGGCACGATCTTACACAGAACGAGTGCTAGGAGATGATTTCATTCCCCTTGCCATAGAAACCTATGATTGTATCCATTTTCATTTTGATTCCTTTTTTATTTTTTGTGTGCATGCAAATATAGCTCGCCATTAATAGACCTCCTTGGTACCTTCAATGCTTATATCTTATTATAAGCAACAAATGTTGATAGCCCTACAATGTACGTAAACCATCACATTTTTTTAGTGGGATGCCATGCTTAGTCACAATTTTTCATCTCTTCCACACATACTAGCTAGTGCGCCTCCATCACTAGTTGATTTGTGGAAAAGGATGCCCTTTTAGCATTACATCTTCCATTTCATTACTACTATTTTGATTGTCTTGGTTTTCCTTTCTTGTGTTTACATTTGTTTCAACATGCATTGTATTTTTTGTGGATGGATTTCCATCCTTGTTTATATATATATATATATATACAAGGTTTCCTCTCAATTTCACTATTCCTACATGTACAACTACTAGGGTAAAACAACTGGTGAGCAAACATTTAAACGTTTAGGGTAGGCTAAATCCAAGGGGAGGGCTCCATTGTTTTTGATGTCCAAACAAAATTTGAACCCTCCTCTTGGCACATTTTATGGACAACAAATCGTAAAAAAAGATTGAAATGAGAAAGTCATGGCCCCCCAAAGTAGAGGAGGTGAAGAATCAAAAACAAAATCATAATACACTACAAAGTTGGTTCCCAAACACCCAAAAACTCCCTTCTATGTTGCTCTATTGCTATTAGAGTTCAAAGATGATTTGTAGAACTTCAAATGGCGCTCCTATAACATTTTAAATCGTTTAAAATGAATAAGAAATGTGAAAGTTGGAAGATTTGAAAGTAGGAGGGGTCCAAAGAGAAGAAAAAAGAAAAAAAATCAATGTTTCATAAGTTGAAAAACTTACTTTTCTTTTTGCTATTTTTTCATTACTCCTTTTCCTTTGCACTTGAAAGATGATTTCAAAAGCTTGAGATAATGCTCCCATAACATTTTAAATAACTCAAAATGAAGCGTAGACAACTAAAATCTAAAGAAGTGTACGGTGATAGGGTAGTGATTGGTGATGGGCAATTCTTCTCTATAATTAGTCATGATGAACCTTCTGCATTAAATGCTGAGTTTTAACATTTCATACCCAGGTTTAATAAAATTTCCTTACTTTGCAGATAACACAAAAAGAGGGGTTTGAAGGTGTAAGGAGGCCCAAAGGAGGCACAAGACCTGCTAATATTTCTACTCGGAAAAACTGTTCAAAATTTCAATGCGCAAGACCTGCTATCACTACTCCCAAAATCTGCTCAAAATTTCAACACTCGAGACTAGCTATTACTACTACTTGGGGAAAAAGCTGTTCAAAATTCCACCCTGTATGACCTGCTATTACTACTCCCAAAGAAAACCCACTCTAAATTCCAACTTGTTCATAATTTCAACACACAAGACCTGGTCTTACTACTTGGGGAAAAATTTGTTCAAAATTCCAGTGTGTACGACCTGCTATATACATTACTACTCTTGAAAACCCGCTCTAAATTCCAGCCATGTATGATCTGCTACTACACAACTCTGAAAACATTGTTCAAAAGTCCAACCCGCAAGACCCGCTATGATTAGATTAGTGTGATTGGTGAATTTTTTTTCAGCCTTTAGAGAATCACATTCAAATTGGGTTATTGTTGGTTGATCCATTGCAAATCAAACAAACAAATAACAAACAATATTTCATTTGTTAGTAAACATTTCAGAGAAAAGTTTGAAAAGTGGGTTTTTGTTGTTGGGTTAGAAGTACCCACTCAGAATTTTCAGTTTGAGAATATTATATTATGGTGCTTTTGTTGACTCTTTTTTTCTTTTTGGGTTTGTTGTTGTCTACTTTGTCTCTTATTGGTTACCTACTTCTCAAATAAGGTTTAAAGATTCCATTATTTTCATATATTTTCATAAGAATCTTAGTTATCATGTATGCCCATGTGCTAGATGTGCAACAGGCCTCTGATGTGTGGACTTTTTTGGCCTTTAGAGGATAGATGCAAAGGTCAAGTGGTCTTTTGTTTTGTCGGTACACGCTATGTGTCAGCAAAGAAAATAAAAAGTGAGGACTTGGTTGAATTTTATTTGATTTTCCCTTCAAAACAGCAAAACATGCAGAACATGAACCATGCAGCTAGCGCAACTCATGTGCAACCATGCAGGCTGCTGCTGCTGCATAGGAGTTAGAAGAGTGACACCAACTCTCAAACACCATTAATTCCAGATTTATAATTCCTCATCAACCATGCCCCAATATGCACTCGACCTTCAACTTGTTTGTGATCAGCGAATTCCTTAATTTCATATACTTACAGTTAGCCAGGTCCAAGAAGACACAGGAAAACACCAGAATTATTTCTGGAAGTGCAGTTAGTAAAAAGAACACTAGTATTTGATTTGTCTGCACTTGCACAAAAAGGCATCCATCATCAAGGATAATTGACAAGTTACAATCTACAGTGTCACTGAACTCATGTTTGATTTAATTTATTCAACTGAACAGATCTGAGCTGATTTCGTTGTATCTTCCATAATTCTAATACCTTGGAAATCTGTTGTACCAAGTGAAATCTTTGATCTATTGATCACAAAAGAGAATATCCAGCTGAACCAACGCGGGGGGTAATTTTGAACAACCACAAACATGGTGGCATATGCATAGACTTGGGGTGGGGTACCTTGAGACTTGGGCGATTTATTAAACAATGAATTTGAGTTTGGGTTAATGGTTTGCTGGAAAAACCGAGCAACCCAAACTGGACTGACCATGCAACGCAAACCCTGCCCCCCACCACATACTTTGATGGAAGACCATATGTGTTTTAGTCTCTGCATCATAATTTTGGTTGTTATAATATCTCTTTGGTCCCAGTGGCAAGGTTGCAAAAAACAAGATTCGGAGCTCCAGCTTTCAAGTAGTTCCATACCAAATTTATAGAATGATTCCTGGTTCTTGCCTAATTAGTGAAGGGTTATGGAAACAAATGGTCAAACTTCATGACAAAATGTCAAGGATTCAAGCTGGGCTATTGGTATAGGGTGGCTTATAGGTAGTGTCTTTTGTGTTATCCCATCTTGTCCATAGGTTGGAATTTAGAAATGTGTTGTAGTACCCGTTGACAATCTCACTCAATTTTGTTCCATCGGTAAAGAAATGGTTTTGAGCTATAAAGGCAGCTTCTTCTTATGCTCAGATGTACAAGACAGATTCATCAAATTCACGAATTCCCTGATAAGTTCAAACTGTTTTGTGTTGGGTGCATAGTTGAGTCCTGGCTTTTTCTCATCAGCAGATTGTGAAGCTTGAGCACTAGTATTGTAGATAGTCCTCACAACTTCAGTAGTTTTTTTTTAATTTATGGTTTTTTTGAAGTAGCAATCTCCTGTTCAATGCCCAATTTAGATATTTGTCTTGGAGCTACCTCTTGTTTTCTTGATCATTACCAACATCTAGTATTATTTTCTTTGTCAAAGAAGTATTGGCTCCTGGGTGCATTCGAAGACCTTGAATCTTGAACCCTTCTTCTATTTGTGTTATAGACGTACCATCCAATTTTCCTTCATCAGGTATTTAGTTTCTTCTTTCTCTTTGAGAATCTGCACTTTTCTTGGTCACTCTACATGGTTTGACAACGTTGTCATTTGAAGAGCCTACACTGATTTGCATTTGGGTAGTTAATGCACATTCAAAGGAATGCATGGTCCTCCTCATTCATAGTTCTCTAGTGGAGCATAGAATTTATGAAGAGTAGGAGGAGAAATTCCTCACTATTTTCTATAATGTTAAGCATACCCATTTGCCTCCATCCTTTTTTATGCTACCTCTTTCTCAAACTGTTGTTGTGCGGTCCAATGGTTTAGACTTTTGATTTACTGAACTTTTGAAAAACAAAAGGCAATCTAGACTCCAGAGAGTTTATCCTATCACTGAGGACTCATTTGTTGTGCAGGACATATAACAAGCATCTTTCAGCTCTCGGGGTGTCTCAGGACATTATCTGGAGACCAGATGGCATCAAGTAATCAGGACACACACATGCCTTCACGCAATGGTTTTGGGCTTGATGAATGGCTTTGTGCAGACAAGCTAAGATCAAGGTGTTGCAGCTCAATAGAAGTTAAGGAAACTTCTAATGAGCCAATACATTCGAGCATCTCTATAGATGATGATGCAGATACAGAAGATGGAGAAAATGGGGTAGCTCAAGGTTTGGAATATGAAAGGAAGTTGGGAGAAGCAACAGACGACACAATGGTCGAGGATTTGGTGACGAGGCTTAAGAATGACACGGAATTAACTAGATGTCGAAGATTGCCTTGCCCAAAGATTGAATGTTGGGCTGCAAGGCATGGTTTTGAGAACATAGTGATGGCCCTGATACAATTCAGAGGTCAAAGTAAGTTCTTGGAGGAGGAAGTAATCCTATTAACGGCTGTTGAGAATAACCATGTTCGATTGGTTCAGCGTCTCATTGCAATGACGGAAGTCGATGTGAACCATGGAGATGCCAAGATTGGTTACTGGAAGGATTGCACAAGTGGTGGAATAATACGAAGATTCACAGACCAACATGATCATTTCTGTTGGGTTAGACCAATTGATGCAGCTGCTAGACTGGGGAAAATAGAAATGGTCAATAGACTTTTAGCATGTGACAGAATAGATGTGAATAAAGGGCAACCTCTTCTTTGGGCTGCAACACAGGGCCATCCTCAAGTCGTTGAAGCTCTTCTCAACAATGTCAAATCACAAGTGGATGTGAATGCAGTGCAATACTGGTATGCGGATGAATCAATCAGGAGATCTGACTATGGTTGTTCTTTCACTGCACTACACTTGGCTTCATTTTATGGCCACACAAGTGTTGTGAATGCCTTATGTGCAGACCCAAAACAACGCTTAGAAGCTCATACTGAAAACAACGATGGAGTAACATCTCTTCAAATTGCAATGGAGATGAAACATGAGGAAATAGTGAGGATTTTAATGGCAAGACCCGAGGTTGAAAAAGAGGTGGAAAGAGGTTACAGGGATAGGCAAGTGCATGTGGATGCAGCAAATGCTATTCTTGTTGGGGCTGCCTTGATTGCAAGTGTGACTTTTGCTGGATGGCTACAACCGCCTTTAGGGTATTCCACTGTGGGAGCTGCATCCCCATCTGGCAATAATCCAGCATTTGCTGCTGTTGAAGGTCATCCAATCATGGAAATATTTTGGGCTTTCAACTCCATGTCTTTCTTTTTTGCTATCGCAACCTTGTTGGTGGGAGCAACTGCTGCACGAGCCCCAAGGACAGGCAAATACATTGGAGTCTTGGTGCAGAATTTGCAAATGTCACTTCTTGTAGCTTCCGTCCTTCTCAAACTTTCAGTTGTGTGTGTAATGGGTGCATTTGCAAGTGCTGGATTTGCCGTGTTACCTCCAGTTCAAAAGTATAGAACCGGTATGCAAGTCACAGTTGCCATAGGTGTGATGGTGGTACTCCTAGCATGGACATCATCTTACACACTACCCAAGATTAGAATTATAATCAGAGATCTTTTCCTGAAAACTCGTCATAAACTCATTATCTATCAATATGAGAGAACACTGTGAAAAAAGGCTGCTTGAGAATGCTGAGGACGTAATCTTGACTACATAGTAATAGAGGCTCCTTGCAGCCACTCTGAGATCATTGTATATGTGAATGCATTAGACAAGTTTGTGAGCTTTTGGTTTATATAGTCAGTGGGTTTTTCTCTTAGATTTTTCAGTTTATGTTAGGACTCGGTTTCTGGATATGGGTGGAAATGATGCAAACACTGGAACGATTCTTGAATCCTAACAGTGAACAATTTCAAATGAATATATCCTTGCACTGGTATTGATAATGAATCCTTGCATTGAACAATTTTGAATGAATAGATGGTCATTTGGCAATGTCCGGATGCTCCTGGGCTCCCACAAAAAAATTAGCAAATGAGTTTGAAAAAATGTGGACTCTGGTACTCTAGAAAGCTGTAGCAAAGTATAAACAAAAGGAGTTGACAATTTTTTCCATGTAAACACCAAGCTACAATTGAAAAAGAAGCAATGCTGAAGCATTAACACATACGGGTGAGGAAAGACAGAAAGCTGGGAAAAACCAATGACAATGTACATCACTCCAAAAACTGTTCATAATGTTCAGGAAAATTTCTGGAAATCTTAGAGATGATGTGTGCCCTTATGGGTGCTGAATGAACATCCATGGCAATGCCTGCCAAAAGCCCATATGTTGAAGTTCAAATCTAAAATCACACCTTGTGGCTTGTTAAGTTGACTGAGAATGAATAGCTATACACATTCACAGAATCCCACAGCACTAGATTTCCCAGATGTGACGACAGGAACTCACGACTCTCCCAACCTAGACAATATGTTGGAAAAATTGACATTGGAGAAATTGTGATCAGTTCACGTGCTCTCGATAACTCTCACTTCCCACCATCTCTTCCCTGTGTTCTCCCCCATTTCGAAACTCAAAAGTTTAATCATTGTGACCTGAACACCCTCTGTGAACAAACGGTTGCAAAAGTAACCTGTTTGCACCAGATTGTTGATCCACCCAGGGATTGAGCTTCCCAGCAACCACTGGCAGACATCATCAGAAAAGTGGTTGCAGTTGTTTGCAATCAAAGGGTGGGTATGTGTCCCCATGATACTCATCTGCACGGTGCCCAATGAAACTCTGAACTCTAAGGCAGTAAGATCTGTTGTTCCAAGTAGAAGCCCGCTTTTGAAAAATAAATGTTGGACAAGGTTTTGGCGCAAGTTCTGATACCCCACTTGTGGCATAATCATGTGCACCAAATGGATGTTGTGCTCCAGGGACTTCCACGGCAGAATGACATATTCCAAGACCCACCCAATACACATAACCACTAATGGGTGTGACTTCATAGACATTTTACATGCACCAGGACTCCAAAGGCAGTAGTTGAAACAGGAGGGGACCTATCTCCCCTCACTTTAAATGCACATGCATCCCCAATTTTGCAAAAAGCAGAATGCTTCAAAGCCTAAGTCGGAGTTGTTCAAAGATCCTTGTTCCCACTTGAACATTAGATATTAAATATGAAGTTTTGCAACACCTGATGGGAGGTGTTATGGGTGGCCTATGACCTGGGCTAAGGAATTCAATGGTGACCATGACTCCATCATGAAGTCATGCACAACATGCATGTTGATCAACATTCCATAGAATGCCTTGGAATTCCTTTGGGAAATGGCCAAACCTGCTTCTACATCTCATATTTAAAACGTTTCTATTCCATTCCCACAAACATAATCTTGTAAAGCTTCACTTTACCACTAAGAACTTATTCTTCCTCAAAAGGATCACAAAGAAAGAAAGAATTCCTTCTGAACTCACTCATAATGCAGACCGAGGAACTATGTCTCTCAATTACCTCTTCTGCTTGTCTTTCTCAACAATGTTTGATTGATCAGAGACTCTATGTCTGCTGCCAGCTGAACTGTTGGGTAATGAAGCTGGGACAAACCAAAGATCATGAACAGTCAGCAGTCCTAGTGAGGAGTCTGCAGCAGCCATGCAACAGCCGCACATTCATTTGCTTATTAGCAGAGTAAATGGTGGTATTAAAGAATATTCTCGGGTTTTGTTTTTAGCTTAGCTTTGTGATTTCCTCACCACATGTGCAGGTATGTAGCTAATTCTGATACTCTGACACCCTCTGAAAAAAGGTCACAAGGTTATGTCTCTTGATGAGGTTGATGGTCAGACTTTGTGAACAATGTTCATATGGTTATGAATTATGACCAACCCTCATTGACATGTTATGTTTACCTTCAAACAGTGGTATTGAAGGTTTCTTTGCAGGATTCATAAAAATGGTGAAGCTATTTTCTGATTGACTACTCCATTTTAGACTTTGTGATGGCCTTTATTTGAGTGGGATTCTGTTTGGGCGATTGACCATGCACAGGGGTGATCAAGAAATTGTCACAAAATAGAGTGACAATTTGGTTACTGCATGTAGTATTGCCTGATCCTGAGTTGTTTTGGGTGTTCAGCAAACAAAAACCCATAAGTTTGCAGAAAATGGCAATACAGACTTTCACTCAACCAAATGAAAGTTATTTGAAGTAGGCGTTATGTGAGTCCACAGTGACAAAATTCAATGTAATTGTTTGTCAAGAAACAAGCTTGATTTTGAAGCTTGATGACATACATCATGAATGCTTGAAAACTAAAATCATTGAAAATCACCATCTAGACTAAGTCCTCAGCTCGCAATATCTTCAAGTGAATTGTTCAAGTGTTCCTATGCAACTAAACGTTCCATCTGTTTTGTTTCTTGTATTTTAGTGTCGAGGGTGTCAGGGGTGTCAGGGTGCGTTTCTTTAAGTTCGTGCAGTACTAGAGTCACTGGAATAGGTAGTCATTGTGGCAAATTGTGTTCCAATGGCACATCATCTTCCTCCACCACAAACCCCAACTCTAAAGCTCCTGCCTTCTTCATGTGAGTGGATCCAGAATGACAGAAGTACTCCACCGGGTCATGATCTTTTTAGCCTTGGTCCATTCAGACTTATCTTTGAGTCACACCACTACTAAAACATTAGTGCAATTGCTTGCTCCAGCTAGCTTCACAGGGTGTCGGGGTTTTAGGGTTTAAGGTTTGTAGCGCTTAAGGGCCTCTGGAAGTCGACGAATCCTCAGGATGATGTCAATTTGGAATTGTTCCTGCACAAGTGGTAGTCGGAGAGAGATTGTGTTTGGGTCTCCTTCGGATCGATGCTTTAGAGAAAATTTTGCATTTGGGTCGCCTTCGGATGGACGCTTGGGAGAGACTTTTGCATTTGGGTCAGTCTTTTTCGAATGCAGGCTCTTGGACTGAGAGAGAGAGAGAGAGAGAGAGAGAGAGAGAGAGAGAGCAATTGCCAAGGTTTCTTTTTGCGAAGTGGTAATGTCGTCTTCATCATCAGTACAGCAGCAAGTGCAATTTCCATGTGCAAGATCTAACTCTTTTGTAGACCACAAAAACAGTAGCAGCAGCTCCACCACCACAAGACGGAGAAGAGGGAAGAGGAGCTTACTGCTACGACGACATGTTTGTGTGCACCCACAATTACACTTTACCCATCAACAACTTTTGCAGTATTATACCACATTTGTTCCTAGATTACACCGGATAAAAGCAACAGCGGCAGCATTCAAAGATGAAGGCAATTGTAAATAGCTTTCTTGTATTGTTCCTCTCTATTTGTTTGCTGTGTTTTGTTTGCCAAAAAATATATATTGACCTAATTATATATTGATACTTTCCCAGTCAAAATGGAAAGATTGTGCACAATCATCCAACGACACTAGCCCTTTGCGAAATAACATCTCCACAATCATCTATGCAACATACTAATACCTCATCATTGTGGTTGGCTTGTATGTGATCAAAAGTACATCATGATTTCATAGGGAGTTGTTTTTGCTGCAATCCTTGGAGCTGGTCCAAGAGAGAAACTGTAATGGGAGTTTTTTTTGGATCCTTCGCAATGGTGGGATCATAGAGAGAAGGTGAACTGAACATGGATCCTGTCAGAGTTGTTAACATGTTAGCAGAGCTGCCATAGCTCTTCTTGTTAGTGTCAATCTTGTTGTTTTGTCTCTGTTGGTTGCTATATATTTTGCCATGGTCTGAACTCTCTTAGAAATGCTTTTTAGATCCTTTGCAATGGGTTGGATAGTAATAGTAGTAGGTTGGAGAATTGAAGTAAATGCTGCAGTATGCTAACAAGACTTGGTCAGTGTGGCTTTCTCTCTTTTTATGATACCTGCATTTGTGTTTGGAATACATGTGGAGAATACATCATGGCTAATAAGCTTGATTGGGATTTCTAGTGATTGTTGACAAATGAAAAGTACCCAGATTTCAAACATAAGAAGACACAAGAAGCACTTTGGCTTGAGGACCAACGAAACCCACCATGGGTGGTAGTAGAGGTGGCTGTAATGGCACCAGGTGCAGTGCAATTGTCCATTTTTTTCATGGAATAAGAAGCTTGCAAAATATGTGTAGGAAGGACGACCTAAGCAGGCGACAACTTCACTTTTGTTTAGGTGATTAATGCATGTGCTGGTTTAGGAGCACTTGAAGATGGCAGACTTGTTCACAAACAATTCATTCTGGTTGCAATGCTAACATGTTTGTGGGGAGTAGTTTGGTTGACATGTATGCAATATGTGGGAGCCTTGAGGATGCTTGGAGAATTTTCAATGAGATGCCATCTCGAGATGTGGTCATTTGGAATGCCATGATATTGGGACACACGAAATTTGGGCAAGAGAATAAGGCACAAGAACTATTTAGACAAATGCAACAGGAGGGTGTGCATCCAACCTCTGTTACCTTTGTGGAAGTGTTGAATGCATGTGCTAATTTAGGAGCACTTGAAGACGTCAAGCTTGTTCATGTGATCAACTCATTCAATCTGGTTGCAATTTTGATATCTTTGTGGGGAATAACTTGGTTGAGATGTACACAAAATGTGGGAGCCTTGAGCTTCCTTAGAGAGTATACAATGAGATGCAATCTTGAGATGTGGTCATCTGGACCGCCATGATATTGGGATATATGAAATGTGGGCAAGGGTAGGAAGCACTGGGACTATTTTGACAAATGCAATAGGAAGGTGTGTGCCCAACCTCTTTTACCTTTGTGGCAGTGCTGAATGCGTGTGTTAGTGTAGTTGCCCTTCAAGAGGGCAGGAATGTTCATGACTGGATTGTTCAAAGCAGTTGTGCAATTGATGTCTTTGTGGGGAGTAGCTTGGTTGACATGTATACAAAGTGTGGAAGCATTGAAGATGCTGGAGCATGTTCAACAAGATGCCATCTTGAAACATGGTCATTTGGACTGCCATGATAGTGGGACACATGAAATGTGGGTAAGGGCAAAAGGCACTAGAACTATTTTGACAAATGCAACAGGAAGGTGTGTGACTAGATGCAATTACATTTGTGGCAATGTGAATGCATGTGCCAGCGTGGTTGCAATCGGAGAGGGCATGTGTGTTCACATCGAAAGTGGTTGTGAGCCTGATGTCTTTGTGGGGACTAACTTGGTTGACATGTATGCAAAATGTGCGAGCCTTGAGCATGCTTGGGGAGTGTTCAACAAGATGCCATCTCAAGACATGGTCACTTGGACTACCATACTTGGAGGATGGGCCATGCATGGGCTTGGTAAGGAAGCTCTCAAACATTTTGAATGGATGTGCGAAGAAGGTGTACAGCCAAACGATATCACTTTCGTTTGTCTTCTATCAGCTTCTAGCCATGCAACTTTGGTTGATGAACGCATGCACTGTTACATTTCAATGATCACAGAATATATGATTTCAACAAAATTGGAACATTATGTCTGCATGGTTGACCTTCTTGGCTGTGCTGGCCATCTACAGGAGGTAGACAATATGATCATGGCCATGCCCTGGGAACCACATGTGGCTCTGTGGATATCATTACTCGGTGCTTGCAGAATTCATGGTAATGTGGAGATGGTAGAACGTGTTGCGAAATAAATTCTTGAATTAGAGCCTGAAAATATTGTTGGGTATGCTGTTTTCAAACATCTATGCTGCTGCTGGCAACAACCATGACTGAGAACAACAGAGGAAGGCAAGAGGTGTGAAGAAACAGCAGGGTTGTACCTGGATTGAAGTAAATAATGAGGTGCATAAGTTTATTGTTGATGATCAAGATCACCCTCAGATGGGTGAAATCCATGCAGAACTGCAGTCAGTGCTCATATGTGATTCAGGGTACATGCCTCATATGAAATTCGTTCTGCTTGATGTGGATGAAGTAGAAAAGGTGTTCCATTTGTGTCACCATAGTGAGAAACTGGCAATTGCATAAGGCTGATCAACACAGCTCCAAGTACTTCTCTCTGAATAAGAAAGAATCTGCAGGTCTGCGAAGATTGCTGCACTTCCACAAAGTTCATTTGAAAAATAATCAGGGGAGCAATCATGATGAGGGATGCAAATTGCTTTCATACTTTGAGGATGGTGTTTGTTCTTGCATGGACTATTTGCTGATGTGGCCACTAGAGAGTGTGAGATCACAGCAAGTGAGTATGCAAGGGAGCACAAAAGATGGATGTGCTAGACAACAGGAAGAAGAAGATGTGTGGCATGAAAAAACACAAAGAGATTCTTTACCATTGTTGTAGGAGCAGCTTCTTTGCCAACTGCATTTCATAGAATTGCACCCAGGACAGAAACACACACGCATGGAGATAGCAGCTTCCTGTCGAGCTTCACCAAAACCAATCTCAGTACAGCAGCAATAAATCTATTCTTGTGCACAATTGCCACTTGAGCTTCACTGGCAACAGACATCAAAGTGCACAAAATTATTGTTGCAAAAATATTCTTGAGCTGAAGAAAATTTCTTGAACAGTAAGTATTTTGAAGCAAAATTCTTTCTTGAACAATTGAATGCAAATTCTTTGTGTTAACTTTGGCCATTTCTAGTTGTTCTACAGCTTGTTGTATCATCTGCAATGTTGTTTTGATCGAAATGAAATTTAAAAACATAAAAAGAAAAATTTATTGTTGAAATGGATTAAGAAGTTAATATTGAAGTTGAAGAATTTTCACTTAAGAATTTAATTAAAAGTGTTGTGTCTTTTGTCGTTCTTAAGCTTCGCCGGTGCAGCGGACGTACGTACGCCAGCGATTTGCGCCGTGGTCTCGAGTCTACGCCCAAAACGAAGAAGCCGATACTACAAGGAGAGACTCAAGAACAGCAGCTCTCGCAAGATAGCGACTTGGAGACTTTCGCAGACTTTGAAACAAGTCAGCCATCGCCATTCGACAAGCTGCATGACGGTATTATTATTATTATTGCAAAGATTCAAGCGAGAAATGAAGTCAAACAGAATGCCAGATGATGGAGCACGAGGACGAGGACCAGCACCACCACACAACAAATCTAGAAGAATTTGAAAGAAAGCTCAGTAGTGCTGCACATGACGACGTTTTTGCTGACGCCTCGGATGAGTTAAGTCGTCCTTGACGACGTCCTTTCCTTCATAGCTTCTTCTTCTTCTTCTTCTTTCTTTTGGTTGCTTCTTGGAACTCGCACGCTCAAGCTGCACGGGCTTTTGAATCTTGCTGCTCTAGTAGTTTGCGTCTCTATTTGTGGGCTTTCTTTTGGTCTTGTGACCTTTGACAAGCGCGCGGATTATCCGTTGCGCTTCCTTATTTCAGAGCTTGCTCTGTGGTTTTGTAGATTGTGCTGCTTGCTTCCTTCCTTCCCGAGGTTGCTTTTGCGGTTTGAGGACGTTGTTTTCTAATCAAACTTGACCAATTCGCTCTTTTGTGGAGGGGAAAGCTTGGAGGGAACAAGAAAGGAAGAGAAGGAGCAGAAGAAGAGTATGGATTTCGAAGACACCGACATCACATATGCTCTAGTACTACTTCCTTCCTTCTCTCTCTCTCTCTCTCTCTCTCTCTC
>Ga0116231_10001301_pt1 | contig 50573 bp, 32 predicted proteins | sample S1TSphgellanicum_2_FD_89695 | JGI IMG/M metagenome (GOLD analysis project Ga0116231, IMG submission 89695) | Host-associated microbial communities from peat moss isolated from Minnesota, USA - S1T2_Fd - Sphagnum magellanicum MG | ecosystem: Host-associated > Plants > Peat moss > Unclassified...
CCTACTCACCTATATATTTAAATTAAAGTAGACTCCTCTTCACCTACCTACTCACCTATAAATTTAAAATGTGCTACTCTCATCCCGCCGACCTACCCGCCCTACCACCGACCTACCAACCAACACTTTAAATAGGTACCTACCAAACTCCACCTACGTGGCTACACCTACCTACATGGTTGCCACTCCAATAGACCCCCAATGGTCGATAGCGATGAGGAAAGAATAAAATGAAGGTATTGCATGGAGCTTGCTCTTGTTCATTCAAACAAAATAAATAAGAGGATGATTAAAGTATTTAACACCCCCTATATAAAAGTATCGCAAGTTCTGTTCAGAGAGTGTTTTCCATGGTGATATTGCAATCCAAGTGGATAATCAAAGTGATAAGGAGCTCCAATTCAATTTAGGCACATTTAATGCATGTTGTACTCAAGTTCATAAAACAAAATACTTAATGAACATGCAATACCCCATTCTACATACCCTTGAAGTAGTTTGGGCTCCATATCATATCTTTCGACAATGCGAAGGGTATTACATAGCCCTACCAAAACCTAGAAGGAATGCAATACTTTCATTGGGCTACACTGTAATACCTTCATTGGATTACACTGTAATACCCTCATTGGGCCACACAACAATACCCCTTTCAAGGTATCCCAAAAATACATTAGGTTCCATAACATATATTTTGACACATGATGGGGTATTGCGTAGCCCCAAAAGGAAACCAATACCCTCATTAAGGTGTTCTATAATTAAACACAAGGTTCTACTTTGCTTTTTAAAGGCTATTGCTCATGCCCAAAATTATTTTATACACTTGCAATACCCCATGCAGGGTATCTTTAAAATACATTGGGCTCCATAACATGTTTTTTGAAACTTGGAATATTGCATTGCCCTACCAAAACCTAGAAATGATGCATTACCCTCATTGGGTTACATTATAAAAGCCATGGGCTGAATTGTTTTGGTCGAGGCTATTAGAAGGGTATTGTTTATGCCCAAAAATATTCAATGAACATGAAAGACCCCTCACAAGATATCCTATGGATACATTAGGCTCCATAACATATCATTCGAAACTTGGACGAGTATTACATAGCCCTACCAAAACCTAGAAAGGATGCAATACCTTAAGTGACCTACACTGTAAACACCATGAGCTGAATTATTTTGGTCTAAGTTATTAGAAGGGTATTGTTCATGCCCAAAAAGACTCAGTGAACATGCATTACCTTTTTCAAGATATCCCTGAAATAGATTGGGTTCCATAACATATATTTTGACATGCAAAGGGGTATTGCATAACTCTACCAAAACCTACAAGGATACTAATACCCTCATTAGGGTATTGCTTTTCTTTTTAAGTTTGAACATTTAATTTTTGGGGGTAAAGAAAGATTTTGTGGTTGAAGTGCAAGATTAGAATCATTGTTTTAATAAATTTATCAATCATATATATAAAAATATGTGAGAATGCATTTTTAACTATTAACACAAGATGGTTCAAAATGAAAGTAAAATGCCTTAAATTTTAAAAATGGGTTACATGTGTTACAAAAATGTGCAATAAATGCTAAAGTCCAAAAGAACCCCAACTAAAAATGGGGAACATGTGGTTGCCTCAAAAATAAATTACTACCTTATATCTTGAAGACCAAATTAACACCCTAATCAAAAGTTGGATAAATTATGGGATTCCTTGATGTATGTCACTATTGGAAGGGGATGGGATCCCATTGGCCTTCCTATATCGCATTGATGTAACCTCTGCATTATGGGCGTGTCATCACGTAAAAATCCTACGATTGGTTAACGCTATGTCCACAACATCAACCACAAACACCTCCTTGTTGGTGCCTCGAACCCTAAAATAAACAACACAATATAATAAATATTGAATATGAATTTTAAAACTTCGAATTCAAATAAAATTCAGTATGGCATTGTTGGAAAATTACCGACCATGAATCATTTATGAATCATGGTATTACATAAGAAGACTAATCTTTTTACATCACATTGTTTTATTTGACGAAGACTTCCAATCGCATTCCATCCAAGCGCCTTTGAGTGCCTTTGCATACTTGACTCAAGTCACTCGAATCATAAATGCAAGGTCTTCATCACACTGTAACTTGGCCTACACATTGAGAGGCATGGCCCCCACACCCCATATAGTCATGCTAAGAAGCTAAATAATGTGGCTCGAAACTAGCCTCACAAGTGTAAGCTTAAGCAATTCAAATGTGTATTGCAAATCAACCTAGAGCCTATCCCACTCCAAGAATGTGTGCCTCTTAGCCCTAGCAATAGCCTTTTGCTCATTGCAACAAATCTGGGCCAAAGGGTTGTTCAAGACCAATGCATTCATTACCACATGATCTTGAACCCTTGGACCCTACTCTCGAGTAAATGGATGTCTGGGTTTGCTTGGCTCCATGGTAACATTGTGATGTGTTCGCAAATGTTGCATCAAGCTGTACTTGGCCATATAGGATGCATTGCATCCATCAACCCTACAAGTAAATTTGGGTCCATCCTTTGCCTGATGGACACCTTCTATGGCAACTTGGGGGGGGAGGGGGCAACCACATCTAAAATCAAAAAGCAAAAGCAAAAAACCTAATGTGAGACTTATATTCTAAATGAAGGTTATCCTTTAAACAATGAAGGTATTGCATAAATAGATAAAAGACTATAACACAAGATTAGGGTATTGCATAGAAAGAAAGAAAAATAAAACACTAGATGAAGGTATTGCATAGAAAGAAAGAAAAATAAAACACTAGATGAAGGTATTGCACAGGAAGAATAAAACACTATATGAGGGTATTACTAAACTCTAGTATTGAAATTTGCATAAAATAAAACAAACCTTAAGAATAACAATATCACCTACAAGAGTATAGACTTAGAACAAAAAAAATGCCCCACCCACCTTCTCACATGGAAAAGGAAGGTGGGGCATGAAAAGGTTTAAGGATCACAATTAAAAAAGGTATTGCAATCACAAATTGACAGAAAAAAAACCCCAACCATCCTCTCCATTTGAGAGGATGGGTGGGGTTATAGTTATAATAAATGAAGTTCATTGGCTATGTCACCCCTATCAATATGTGCATCAACATCCTCATTTGCATTCTTTTGCTCCAATAATGGAATAGTAAGAATTACATTTTCTTGGTCCTTTTCATCAAGATAGTTCTCTCCAAATCCATCTCAACTTGATCATCATTTCCATTAAATGTCTCCCCAACATCTTCATTCGCTTGCACTTTTTCCTCCTCAACAATCTCACTTCCAACCAAGGGAACCACATTCTCAACACTCATTTGTTGTCCCATCACCTTAGCCTCCAAATGTTTGTCATTCATGACACCTCCGATGCCATCTAAAATGTTTGCTGAAACTTGTTGACTTGCTCCAACATTCATTGCTTTCTTCCAAGTTTGCATTTAATAAAAACACAAACAACATAACATTATGTAATTCCTAGTTCATTTTCCACTCTCTCACCAGCTGTGTGGATGCAAAGCAGGGACCACATGGAGCCTACAATCAACAATTAAAAAAAATTGATGATGATCAATGCTTGTTGTTTGATGCAAAAGAAGCGCCCATTTTTCTACAACTATGATATGGCACCTCCTTTTCAGTTGTGAAGAAGACGATGAATTGCATTTGTCATCTTCCTTCACATTTGCAAAAAAAAAAAACAAAAGATGATGAGCAACCTTGTTGCTCGTTGTCCTCTTTCATAATTGTAAAAGAAAAAAAACAAAGGATGACGATGAGTAGTCACGTTACTTATTGTCATCCTTTTGTTCTTGGAAAACAACTATAACGACAACATTGCTATTCATCATCATTACTGGGCACCTACCTCGAAACTTGAAGAGGCGCTCATCGTCTTTCTTCACAACTCCCAAAAAAAAAAAAAAAAAAAAGATGACAATGAGCAACATGACTGTTCATCATCATTCTTTTTTTAGAAAAGAGGTAGAACGACAACAAACAAATGTGTTGCTCATATTGTTACTTGTGCAAGCCTCCAAACTTGAAGAAGATGACAAATATAATTCGTCCTCCTCCTTCACATTTGCAAAATTTTTTTAAAAAAAATGACAACAAGCATTGTTGTTGCTTGTCATCATTACTTATATTTGCTTCGGAGCTTCATGAGGACAACAAGTTGTGCTCATTGTCCTCCTTTGTAGCTGCAAAAAAAAAGAAAAAGGATGATGATGGGTAGCGCATTGTTGTTCATTGTTGTTCTTTCTCTTGGAAAATAATTGGAACAACAAAAGTCAAGCATTGATGTTGTGCATCATCGTTAGTTGCACTTGCCTCAAAGCTTGAAGAGGACAATGAACCTGCGTTCATCATCCTCATTCACGATTGCAAAAAAAAAAAGAAAAAGATGACAACAAACAACATGGTTGTTCGCTGTCATTCTCTTGTTAACATAAGAGAATGACGACAAGCAACATAGTTGCTCGTTGTTGTTTTTTCACGCCTATAACCCATAGTAGGATGACAATGAACAGGGCAGCTCTTTGTCATCATTTTTTTCCACCTACAACCCCTAGCAGAACGATAATGAGCAACTGTGCTGCTTGTCATCATTTTTTCCCACTTGCAAAACAAAAGAAGAGGACAATGATGGTGTCGTCGTCATTTTCTTCACAGCAAAGGGGAAAAAAAAGAAAATAAAAGGAGGAGAAGAGCTTACCTTCAAGCTCCCACTTTAGCTCTTCTTGCTTTCATGCTCATGTTGCCACCACAATGAAGCTCCTGATGACGAGCAGCAACCCTGAAGCTCCCAGCTCCCCTTGCTTTCGTGCTATAGCTGTCACTATATGTTGAAGCTCTTGACGACGAAAAGCACTCTTGAAGCTCTAGCAATGGAAGTGAGTGCAAAAGGAGGTGGGTGGGGAGGGGGCCAGCAGGATGATGGAGGTAGGTGGGTTGGGGTTTAGGGTATAGGTTTGGATGGTAGGTAGGAGCTTTTTAAAAAAAAACTTGGGGTCAGGGATGGGCCAAGAAAAAGCAATAATAAAACGGTTGCCAGGAAAAGAAAAAACTGAGCTAGGAGAAAAAATCTAGCTGGGAAAAAAAGGAGCAGAAGAAAAAAAAATCTACTAACCAAGTAAACTGACCCCTAGGGGACAATTTTATCCCATCCATGAAATCCCAGAACAGTATTTTTTGGATGGTGCACTAGTGGGTCTGGGTCACTCAAGCCAAAAGAATGAGGATAGAATTGGTCTTTAAGAAAACTTTTGAGCGGAAGAGGTATGTTGCCATCGGAACTATTTGCATCTAATGTTGAGTTAACAGTTGCAAACAGTGTGTTTTTGGGGCAGTTCTGTGTTATAGGCAAAGTTGCAATGATCAACAGGAGGATTTAGCCAAATTTGACTACAAAAAATACAATTTTTTTTTAAAAAAAAACATCCTTCTACCTACTGGAACCATGTATACAAATATGGTGATATTTCTTTAATTTTGGTCGAATTATGGCTATTAAAAAATCTCCAAAAGCACATTATTTTAGCAATTTTGTTTTAGTATAGCATTTTGGGTATATATAGCCAGCAAAAACAAAAGCTGGTTGGAAGGAATCTTGAACTGCGTAAAGCACTAGAGAAATTCCACTGTGAGTAATCGGAACTGGTATATGGGGGATTTTCTCAAATCCTTAGTATGGTCATCATTTCAAAGACAATTTCAAAAATAACTACCTCATTTTCAAGCCTAATTATTTTACTTTTTTTTAATATTTACTTCCTTTTTTATTAACTTTCTTAATAACTATCTCCCACCTTTTCTAATAACTACCTCCATTTTATAATTATCTCACTTTTTCCCTATGAAAAAACAAATAAACATGTGTCTTTTTATGTCCATGAAATGTAAATTAATTTAAATTAAATTTGACATAGACATAAATGATGACAAATTATTGAAAACCATATGAAAACATAAGAAAAAATTTAAAAAATTCATTGTCACTGGTAGTGAGCAGCAACGTGGAGCTCAAATTTCTTAGCAAATTCATGAAGGGACCTTACATTCATGAATATCCCTCCTAAAATAGAAAAGAGGAGAGAGGGGATCTAATGCCTACTTCTTGAGAGAGAGGAATTACATGTGAGGTAGTGCCCGAGGACTAGGGTGTTCCTGAAATGAGGGCCCACTTGAGATGGGGGGCAAGGGGCCCTTATTTGGGGTACACCCTGATTTGAGAGCGTTACATTGTGTAAGGATCAAGCTTATCTTTACACAATTTTTTTGATTTTTGTCTCTTTATGTTCTTTAGTTGACTAGAAATGAAAGGCCAAATGAATAGGTAGGGTGTTCTTAGGAAAGGCTATTAGTCCAGGCCAAAAATAGTGGCAACCAATTTTAGGAATAGGATTTCCATGCAACCAATGAGAAGTCATGTCATGGAGTGAAGAGACACGCCGGAGGATAAAGATCCTTCTCCTTCTTAAGGACTAGGTGTAAGACCCCTATGTTTCCTACATATGTTGTGAGTTTATGATAAAGTTTGCCTTGTGCTTTCCAAGGGGTAAAGCCCATGCATGGTTGGGGGACATTTGCCAAAATGCGGTCATGGTATGGGTTCTTCAACATGATCACAAGAGATTCAACTCACAAGATGGTGTCACTTTCTCCAGCATTCATTGGGACTTGGTGGGAAACAGACATCTGATGGCTAGAGATTCTGACAAGTTCTCTTCTCGTTGAACCCTATAAACCCAAGTGATGGAGACCCAAGTTTTCCTCTAACATTTGAAAGCACCACACGGCTCTCCACGCCCATTAACGTTCAAAGGCTCACAGGAACTTACTTAGGGCCTTGAAGTGGTGCAGCCTTGAATTTGATTGATGAGCTCTGCTGTATAAGAGTGCAAAGTACTCTTCACAATTTGGTACAAGTGCAGCCTTGAGTTTGATTGATGAGCTCTGCTGTATCAGAGTGCAAAGTACTCTTCACAATTTGGTACAAGTGCAGCCTTGAGTTTGATTGATGAGCTCTGCGGTATCAGAATGCAAAGTATTCTCCACAATTTGGTACAAGTATTTTTATGAACTGCAGTGTGGACTCTTTGATAACATGAACATTAGATGCAGGTTTTCTTTCCACTAACCCAAACAAACACTATATTGACACCCCGGAGAAAAACTCATCCAGCACCAAGCTTCCTTCCTTGCATGTAAGATTCTTACACGGGTGCTCTCCTGTGGCAAAAGTTGTCAAAGGGAAACAATTCAATGAACCCATGGGAGGAAGACCGGTCTGACTCTTATGTTCTCAATTTTTGTAGCAATCCTCGGAAAGCGAATGTCACTAAGGAATCAGAACTGCAAATCTGAATCCATATATACTCACAAAAGATGGTAAGAATTTTTTTCCTTGATGCTTTGGGGGAGAAGAGGAAGACGGGTTGGGTCGCTTCAACTTTGCTCAAAGCTCAATTTTGAGGCGATCCGCACTGAGGGCAAAACCGGAAGGATGGATCGACAGGCGACGAGCATGACCAGCAGAGTATCATTGGAGCCGTGGGTGTCCAATGATGTTGCCTCCTTCTTGATGCAGCAGGAGGAAGCTTGAGGCTCTTGAGGCTGGCCTCTTGGAGCGTCCGGGACACGGGCATGAGGAATCCGCAAGTTTCACACGCGATCGCCGGGTTGTCGCCGCTCCAACGCCACAAGGGAATGAAGAAGGCGCGAAACACATTGTCGTACTCCACAAGATCGGATGAGCCCCCGCATCGAGGGCACACTGCGAACCCTTTTTCTAAAACGTTTCGCACTTCTTGGGTCACCCCACCGAAAAAGAAGAAGAACATCTCACTGCTCGATTCAATTCGCTCACTGCTCGTCTTTTCTTTTCTCTGAAACAACACAAAACAAAACTTGCACAATCCAATTAAGACCTTCAATGCTAGATCTCTGTTTCTCTCTACCCACCCACTCTTCCACCTTGTTCGTATCAGAACCAAACATGGGCATCTCAATCTGCAAGGGGGGAAAAAACAGACTACTCAAGAATATGGGATCAAACTGTCAGGATGAACGTGGTGACCGCCAGGTTCTAGAAACTCCTGCTCTGTTCCAATCCAGCAAAGACTCGTTGTGCATGGCAATACCTCGGATGACGAAGAAGGACATTTGTGAAGTGCACAACAAGTGTTCTATAATTGGGAAAACCCCACCCGCATCAACCATCTCGCTCAGTGATGTGCGAGTTTTGTCTCAGTGTAGTTCGCTTCGCCTAAAATGTGACCAAAATGTGCTTGTTGGACATGATTTCTTTTTTGAATTGTTAATCTGCCACCCCACACCTTAATGTCACGGAATGGTCTTGCCCATCATGTTGGGTGTAATGGGCTCACCTAGTCACTTACCCAACATAACCAACCTCAGGAGGTGCAATAGCACGCTAGTGGACGGCTTCATGCAGATTAGAAGCCATAACCCGCATGTGTGAAGACATGTGAAGCACCTTGAGGGTCTGCCACCATAATGTGTCACTGCAAACAATAGGTTCTATTTGGTAACTGGCTCAAGCTGCCCAGTTACTGCACATAATCTCGTTGCTCTTGTGGCTTGATTATATGTAGTAAACCGGCAACTCTTGCTGGGATGAGGAGTATGCAATTTACATGAAGGAACATCAGGACATCAGGAATGGCTATTAGTTGTGGGGGAAGTAAATCAACCAAAGAAAAGTTAATCCTCAAGAATCACATCAAAGTTGCTAGAGACAGCAAAAAAGAGTTGCAAATACACCTCAGCAGGAAGGCATTAGAGGAGGTAGGAAGGCACTAGAGGAGGTGGAAAGCAAGAAGAGGGCACTGGAGAACACTACAAAGGTTTTCTTGTATGACAAAATGTTGCAGAGTCAGGATGTTGGGTTAAAATAGGTTCTTTAAGAAGCTAAAAACCTCCATGATTCAATTATATACTACCAAGAAGAAGAAGAAGAAGAAGATATGGTTCAGAAATTAGATGCAACTCATGCAGAGATACAAGATTTGGAGGAGCAATAGAAGAGCAGTGAGAAAAAAGAAGGGGAGGATGACAAAGTGCAAATTCTATCAAATAAGTCAATGCTTACACCTGGTGTGATACAAGAAATGAAGTGGTTGGAGGTGGAATAGGCCAAGAAGGCTATTGGCAAAGCAATAATGGAGCAATAGAAAAATGAAGTTCCAACTTCCGTTTCAACTAGAGAAGCTCTATTTTTTAACTCCACAAGGAAGAATCCATGCAAATAAAGATGTTGGAGAATCACACATGTTAATCCAAGATTTGTATTAAACAAGCACCAAGATCAATATTTGTCAAGAGAATACACCTATGGTAAAGGTAGTGCTTGAAACCTTGTACCCTAAGTGACATGTTACATATACTCAAGGAACTAGAGTATTCGTCGTTGTTAGTACCCGATCTAGAAACCTACTACATATTTTATTGACTTTAGACTTGCTTAGCACTTGGATTTTCCCCTCTAGTGTTGGGGACACTCATCAAGTTGGAGGATTTCAAATTGTTGTGGAAACTTGACAAGCTAGAATATTGAGGTGGCTTCTAGTATTATTTGTGGTTATATCGACTTCAATGAATCCCATGGTTATGGAAGGTTCAAGTATCTCATAGGTTGTTTGGGGGTCTATGCAATGCGTTACTAAATTGGAAGTGGTTATCATAAGTACCAACCTACACAATTTGGTAAACCAAGCTTCAAAGCAAGTGCATGGTTGGGTGGACTTAAAGGGGACAAGAAAAAACATCCATTAAAGTCCATTTTATAATTTATTTTATATTGTGACACAATGCATATCGATGTCACAATTACAAATCTTAAGTTTTTTAACATTCAAAATTTATTATATCTAGAGGTCATTGAGTAAAATCCCAATATCAACTTATTTCCAATATATTATGGACTCCTTTTAGGAAAATTGGTTCTACCATGAAGAAAAATCCATAATTCCATAATTTCATTTAATTTGATGCAAAACTTTTCAAATTTATTTTCATCATTAAAATGAAACCAAGTCCATCACAAATTTAAGATGAAATCATCAACCTTAATAAAAATCCAATGACCTTTTTTTTTTTCCTGATGGTACACCCCTTAAGTTCAAATTCAAAAGTCCATAACTTTTGTAATTTTATTTTTTAAGCATCACAATCAATTGGCCTATGTATATATCCGAAGTCTACACCCTAAAAATAAGTTCCTATTGGCAAAGTTTAACATATGCCATAAAAATAAACAATCGCAATCGTACCTACTACAAAAAAAACTACCATTATTACTCCAAAAGTGATCCACCTAACCATACACTTGCCTTTCACCATGGCATAGATTGAGGAGATACTAGATTGCATTTAGGTATGCATGAAAAATGAGAAGCACAAGTGGGATAGGTCCATAGCTCATGCTTAAAACTTCATTAGAAAGTGGAATTTTCAAAAGCAATGGCAAAAACTTAGTGGTGGTGCAATATGCTAAAACCTAATTTTGGTTGTGTTCAAGCACATCTTGGAAGAAATTTTTATGCATTATGGGTAGCCATTAATCCACATGACATTTGTTGAAATCATTATGTTTAAGACCTAGGAACTTAACCTTGTGACAATACTAACAATGTATTTGTCACCCATTGTGGGTAGGAGTAAAAAGACATTATTTGAAGTTGATGAACTACACATCAATTTTTGAAAGGACTTCACCATCTTTAGGAGGAATTTGAGATGAACCTCATGATTATGACATTCCATTTGACATTTTAAAAAGGAGACTACTAACAAATTTGGCAGCCAATAATAAGTAAAATGTGTGAGGACAACATAATTTCAAGAGGGAAAAGAAATAGTTGAATTTTTCCATATTAAATCTAATAATTAATCAACTAAACTACTTGACTATTGAATATTATAGATAATCAATTATAAGTAGTTATTGATAGAGGGTCAATGGATGGTTGAGGGGACCAATTTGCCACACATGATTACTTTTAAAAGAGCCCAAAATTGGGTCATTTTCCTTTCTTATTCTAAGATTGTAAGTAAGTTGGGTGTATTTTTTTCCATGTCATCATTATTCACCATAAAGTTTCTCTTGCTTTAAACATATATACAAAAATCACCTAAAACGCATCTTCTTTTAATATGATATGGACTTTTTGAAAAACCCTATTTTTTAGCCTAATAAAATCCATAAGTATAATCTTACCATTGTTATCATGAATTTTTTTCCCCCTTTAACTTCTTTCATACGATATCTAACTAATTCCAAGTCACTAACACATGCAACATCAATCAATGGACCATGTCAAAGTCCATAACAAAATGAAATTCAAACTTATAATCCACAAGTTGCAACTTTGAAAGTCCATAGCTTTTACAAGCTTAAAAATTTTGCAAAATGATTTTGTGCATCACATAGTTATTCAAATTAAGATTCTCAAACCAAGTTCCTATAAGGAAATTTCAATATCTATATAAGGAAATGGGCATTATAATGACAACCACCTTGTAGAATTAGTTTACATGACATCCAAATTGGTCCACCCAACCATGCATTGACCCTAGAAAGGGATAGTTGGAAATAGTTATAACTATTTATATGATAATATAAATAAGCAAAATTAAAAAACAATGAAGTCTCTCAATGCCTTTGTAATTCTGTGACTATTGTAATATTTTATTTTCATATGTGTGAATGTGTGTAAGTTTGTGAATTGAGTATAACAATATTGTTTTCTTATGGAGGTGAAAGGGATATCATGGGGGTTGTTTTGGAAATGATTCAGGTGAAAAAGAAAATGATGGAAGTGGAGATCATTGATGTAACTCCTAAATAGAGCTTGGTAAAATGCTTCAAGATGATGTTGTTTAAGTTATGCAAATAGTTGTACAATATCAAGGTTAATGAAATCATTTCCAAAGTTAGAAATTTATTCTAATTATTTCAATTGTGGTTTTTGGAATAATAAAAAGGTACAAGAACCCAATAGTGATAAAATAATAAATTAATATTGTAAAATGTTACCATTAACAATGGATGATCCAATAATATTTCTTTTGATAATAATCTTCATCATGACACTAAATGATGGAATTGAACAACTAAAGAAGAACAACACACCAACTACAATGTGATTCATGAGGTATTTGAATTGGATTGGGTATAGGCCTTAGGGTGTTATACCTATTGTGCAAACACATATCTAATGTTAAGGTCATAACATCAATGGTTATGTGACAACAAAAAAATTATTTGGAAAAATAAAATAAAATTGGTCACCACATTTGGACAATCAATATTTTACTATTATTATTATCATTATTAAACAAGCAAAATAGTCACAAATGACAATTTTAGTCATCTAAAAAAAGTCACAAAATGGGGTTTTTCTACTACTTAGTGCTAGTCATCAATCTAGGTTATTTCATTAGCTAACTACATTCACAAGTTGGAGATTTAGGAGGTTGGATCTTTTGAAAATTCAAGCAAAAGGGAGGAATAATGCAAGGAAAACCATGGGAATCACAGCATGGTGCAACAAAGGTGTTGAAATGTGTTTTTTACATGTAATGTTTCATCTTGAAATGCATTCACATTGGTTAGTGTTGATTAAGGGGGAAGTTCACCTAAGGTTGAAGTCATATGATTTGTTTTTGACCCTTCTTGGTTGGTATCAACCATTGGCCGTAACCCATCCTTGGGTCTCTCTAAATCATTGGTGGTACTTGGTCCTTAGGTCAATGTCAACCAATAAAAGTTGTTTCTAGGCCAATGGGTGGAGTTGAACATGTTTCTTCTTGAAGTTTTTCCTTTAGCTATTGTTGATATCTTATTTCTTTTCCTACTCAGAATTAAGTGACTTCATGTGTATTGAAGAACATAATAGTCCTTTCAACATTTTTTTTAATTCCAACAACTTTCAAACTAATATAATCTTATGGTCTTTTCTTGCAAGTAATTATTCCATATATTACTCTCGAGGAATGCCATCCTTGAACTTCTTTGGCTATTCAAAATTTCATACAGTCCCAAATTTGATAACCATGTACATGAAAAATTTTGTAAAGAATTGGGGTTCTACTCACCTTGAGACTTGCAATTGGTATTTCCTCTACTCATCTAATTGTATGCCTATGTTATAGAAGACACTAAGGGAGAAGTACGATGTGGGTTTCATGGACAAGCTTGCATCATCTAAATGAAACCAAAGAATGGATATCAAAAAGATGAGGAAGAAGAAGAATAATGCCTTAAGGACAAGCACTTTTAAAGCTAGTTCATCACAATTGGACCAAGGCCTCCTTCATGGAAAAGATGAAAAATCTCATGTTGGAATGTAATAGGGTTCTCCTTGGAACACCAATTTTTTTATGGATGAGGAAGAAAAATCTCCTTTCATGACCTTTCCATCAATTTCAGAAACAAAGACAACTTGTCCATTTTCATCCAAAGGAGGAAGAACTCCATAGTCTCCCTCAAAATCCTATCATGGTTCCGGTGGTCTCCCACCCATCCCTTGATTTGATTAAGAAGGCATTGAACTTTCATGGCCTTCCTTTGTGGAATTGAGGGTGGCTACAAAAGTTTGGCCTTTTGGATTTGAGTATATTGACTTATTCTAGAAAAAGGTATAACTTTTCAATTATCTTTGCTCTAGTATGGTCCTTAGTTTGTTGTATAAATTGAATTCAAACTTGAATCTTTTTTTCTAAGGATCTCCCAAGGGTAAAACCAACTTGTTGATTGCAAAAGTCCCTAGAAACTTGCCTTTGTCGTATGTATCAAATCCTCTTTATATTGTCTCATAATGGAATGCAAGAATGAACAACTTGTGGTCTCCATTTTTGGGTTTGCTAACAAGTACTTGGATCTTAATGGATGCATGTTTTTTTTCATGACAATGACTTTTGGGTTTTGATGTCAAGGCCTACTTGGAGGACAATCAATTCAAAATTCAATCCAAGTGGGTGATTGTGAATGGTTTCCATTGGACCTGCCTTGAATCCAAGTCTAGAAAGGTTACATTCTAGTTAAAGCCCCTCTTGACTTCTAAATTGTATTCTTTTGATTATATTTTGTTTTTCTTCTTGTAGACTTTGTTGAATAGGGCAACTTTACTTGTTTGTGAGGTGGCACTAGAAGAAAATCTATCTTTTCAACTCATTATTTGTTACTATAAATGTTGTTTGCAACTATTTTAGTCACAAACAACACTTGTAGTAACAAAAAACAAGTTGAAATTTTTTTTTTTTCTTTTTGTGTGGGGGCATTTCAATTTTTGACTATTCCCAGACATATCAAGTGTCACAAAACAAATGTGTAGGAGGATGATATCTCATACAATTGGACAAACCTGGATACCATGTAGAAATTCAAAAAGGGTATTCCTTTTAAAGTGGGCCATAAGATCCATCTCTATATGTTTAATGTTTTCATTTTAAGTCAACTGACGTGCTCCCAAGCTCCTTAACGGACTCAAATGTGAGTCCAAATTGAAAACAACGAAAGAGCAAGGAGTCGAGGCACGTTCCCTGGCTCGCAGCACTTTGAGGGGTAGAAGGGTGTGCAAGAGCTCCGGGATGGGACTAGGAAAAATGACAAGCATCAACTACTTACACGGACTTGCACCAAACCAACACAAGGTGGTTAATGCATACTTAGAACACTTTTGGTGCTAGGACGAGTCATAAGCAACTCAAACTCACAAAACTCATCACGGCCCGGACTTGGGGGAAGCCACCACCTTCCCCCTTATAGTATACTTTGTGCCTCTCCACGAGGCCCACATCCAAATGGCTTTTTGTCTCGGGACTCCCACTTGGGAGTCCCAAAATTGCCAAAGTCATGACTCCCGCAACTTTCAAGCTTCATAACTTTGTGTGCAGACCTCCGATCAAGATGAGGTCTAAAGCAAAATTATAGCCTTCATTGAGAGCTTTCTAACGATATGTGACACGCCACTTACATGCAAGGAAATCGGGTCGATTCCCGACTTTTAGTGGTTGGGAGTCAAATTGCCAATTTGACTCCCATCCTTTCTTTTGGTCATAACTTGTGTTTCAAATGTCCAAATGGGTGATGCGAGCCCATTTTAGACATCTACGTTTCAATAGATTTTTAATGATGTATAAAATTCTTCAAACCAATGGGTTTCAACTACTGCAATCGCTCCCTAAAAATTCAGGAATCCTTCGGGACTCCAACTCCCCAAGTGGGAGTTGCCTTGGGAGTGTGAGGGTTCATTCTCTCACATTCTCTTGCACTCCCAAGAGTATAAGATGTGCTTCATGGGTCTCCCTCTTGTCTCGCCCTCTTGCAAGCCCTTGCCTTGGTTGCAAGCCCAAGGTTAGGGTTGCGACATCAACTCATTTCACATGAGCCTAGTTGGGTCTCTAATATGAATTTTGAATATAGGACTTTGATGTCATCCATGGTAGGTGGTACCACATTGTGGTTGTATTGAATGTAATACATGTATACACACACCGTGTTTAGAATGTAAATGATTTATGTTTTCCAAGGAAGGTAGATGCCTCTTTTATTTTTGTTTCATTTATCTTTGCAATTAGATGTAATTAATTTTTTTTAATATAGAAGATTGTAGTTTTTTTTCCCCCCCCCTTTTATTTTTTCCTTTCCAAAGTCTTGTTGGATAGTAGTAGCTATGGAATGTAACAATTGTGGTGAACAAAAGTCCAAATTGGTGAAGGTAGTTGGTCCCATTTGGTACAATTGCAACAAAGTTAAACAGACTAGTAAAGTTACTTTTATGCCACATCATTGTTTCCTTGAGTTTTGTTTTTGCTTTGATGTCACTTTAGTTTCTAGAAGTCATGGTGCGTAGTTTCAACAATATGGGTTTTTCTTGCATTTTATTTGTTTTTTATGCTTGGATTGTTGAATCCATGGATATACATCCATTCCCAATTTGGAGACTTAAAACTCAGGCTACAACCAATTGAATGATCAAAAATCAAACTAGTAATTCAACTTTTGACCATTAAGACATCCAACTAAGGGCTCAAACCAACTCCGATTTGAAAGCTTGATATGTGTTGAAATTATTTTTTTAAAGCCATAATTTTTTTTGAAATTTTTTGAATCAAAGTTTATATGAGGGATTTATGAATCCACAAAAGAGATTCATAACTTGATAATTTCAAGTTTTTCAATTGGGAACTTATATCACTCAATGTAATCCATGTCAATGTTTACATAATATATTATAGGGAGGAAAGTGGTGGCTCTTCCCAACTCCAAGCCATGATGTGTTTTGTAAGTCTATGTTAGCCCATGGCTCGTTAGTGCACCAATTTGCATTAGCCACCCTCTCTTTGGGTTTATGCAAATTACTTTCATGACCTTGAGCTTATTTTGATGAGCTTGTTTTAGTCCAATCCTAGGGTTTCCATGTTCTATTTATTTATAAGAACTAAGGAGGGTGCCTTGGGTTTCTATTATGCTACAAAATTAAGAATTGGCAAGGTCCATAATTACCTTCAATAAAATTTGACAAACGTGAGGTTGCATCATTCAACTTGTTTGTCTAGTTGCCTTAAAGCAAAGGTTGCCTTTAAGACCTTGAAAATGTCCAATTTAGATGTAAATGTATGGGAGGTGGTTCAATTTGATCCCACACCAATCCATGTTACTTTTCTTGCCATGTACTTCACTAAGGAATTTTTTCAAATTTTCATTATTTTATCATTATTTTAACACAAATGGTGCATCATTTTTTTGGTTTATTAGTGCAAGGAAAAAGTGGTATCCTTATCAAACTTATTGTTAAACTCCCCAAAACCCCAATTCAATACCTTCACTATGAAAAAATTGAGTGATTTACAAATGGGCTTGCAATTGAGTTTTTGAGTTGCAACAATCACATGCAACTCATTGTATTTCTATGCCATGAACGCCATCAAATGAATTGCATAAGTTGTACCGGATGCAACTCACTATATGTGCAACCATATGTGTATGCAACTCATGCAACTCTATTACAACTTCACAAAAACAACTTGTGTAATTGCAATGCAACTACTATGCAACTATTGTTTACAACATCATGTTGATGTTGCATTTCATCCATCCATGATCATGAATTGTGTTCATTTTTGTTACAACTTTTTTGCACTCTTCTATCTCAATACTTTATTTAAAAACAAATTCTACCTCCTTATAGGGGTAGAATTACGGGTGCAATGAGGACATATTACAAAGTGGAGCTACATTGCCACTTGGTGACAACTAACTTGCGTGCACATTGTAGTATACATATGTAAAATTACAAGCCCACCACATGGCGACTACCTTGAAACCAAAACTATGGATGTATGCTGTTAAATTAATATTAAACAATTTTTTCCTTTCACCATTGTTGTATAGTAGTTGTTTTGTTGTTTCACAATTGTCACCTAGTTGGCCTTTAGAATAGTAGGTAACATGATAACTAAATTGTAAAATAATTAAACAAACTTAAAATTATGTAAATTATTCAAAACAACTACAATGTTGCTACTCTAATATTATTTAATAACTACATGTTTGACATAAAATAACATTTTCACAACTAAAATAAAACCATTGGGTTCACCATAGTTGCCACAAACTTTCAAAAGGTTGCAAAAAAACAACCACTAAACTATTATGTAGTAACTAATTATAGGGATATTGTAACTAAAAAATAACTATTGTGTTCATATTGAATATTATTCTATATCTAAATTCCTCAACAATGGACTGTGGTTTACAATTGGATGTTACATTATTGGGTCACAAATAATTGTTCAATATTTTTTAATTATTAATTACCTTTAAGTGACAACTAGTGTTTAAAAATAATTAAATGCCAACTAATGTCTTTTTCAATTACAATTATGTGTGTATTATGTAGCATTACTTTGCAACTTAATACATTCCATCTATATATATAAACACGAAATTGATTTGAAATTGCGTACATTAACATTCAAGGTTGGAAAATATATTACAAAGAGCATTTAAAAAATGATCTTTTTGGTTAAAATGCAAAATCTGACTATAAATCTAAATATATGCCCAAACTACTATGGTAAAGGTTTTCCTCTTCCCATACAAAGGGTCATCACAAAAACGGTGAACCATAACAATCAAATATTGTTGTCTAGAACTCTTAGATTGAATTTCCATTTTATAACATGTATTTTTTCTATTTTGTTAATATAGAATTTGAGCCACAATTTTTTCATTCCACTTTGACTGGTTGAAATCTACCATATTTTGATAATCGGGATGTGCTGTCAAACATTCGTTCAAAGTAGCTTGAATGCATTGTTTTGTGTGGGACTCATTGTTTTGAAATATGAGAAATGGAGATTTGAAATATGCATGGTAGATTGGATCTTTCATTGAGAAGGAAGGGTGTATAAATGTATAAAAAGGCCTAGTGAATAGAAGTTGAAAGAACAAGATTTGGAATATAAGATTTAAGCTTGAATGTAGGAATAAAAGAACTATTTTATTGTGAAGATTCAAATGACAAAATTAAGCTAGGATGAAATCGAATTGTTTTTATTAAGTGATGTGTAAAGAGGCCTTGATTGCATTAAATTTTGATAAAACATTGAAATATATAATTGTTGGCATATATAATTTATGATTTAGAAAATAGGAATGTAGAATGTAGAATGTAACAATTGAGGACTATAGGATGTAGATTGTAAAACTTGAGGGCAACCTTTCCTTGATAACCTTTTGGTTTTGTTTTGCCACATGCCTATGGTTGGCAACGACCATAGGGGAGGAATGATGTAAGGGGAAAAAAATTGGAATTCCTTGTGGGATGTAAGTATGTGTTTGAGGGCAACAAAGAACACAAAAGATTGAGTAAATATTTTTTGGGTCCATTTTTAGATTTCAGATGGATGACCATCATTTTTGTTCTCAATTTTCCAAAGAATTATCAACACTTCATCTATAGAAAAAAACTACAAAAATGGGCTACCTATGGGTGTGGATAATCAAATATTTGAGATGGATTATTTAGAATGTCTTCTAAATGTTTGGACATTTAATTAGCATGTGAGGTGTATCAACAATGGATTCAAAGTATAATGGGGGGTTATAGCAAGGCATAAATAAATATTATTGCAACATTTGACCATGTGGTTATGAATTTAGGACATGCATATGAATCTCAAGCACCTTAATACTTTAGTTATTGAAATAAAAAATCTTTTAAAAACATTACAATGATATTAGGTTAGGCAAGTGAATCAATTGGGTCCTAGTATCATGAACTTTTGGCAAAACATGGATGAAAGTGCAACAATTTTGAAAATACATGGCCACATAAAGTTATTGTTTATATGGAATTATATGAAAAATTATTTATGAAATGGGTTTGAAGATGATATGAATTATATGTGTGTTGAAATATAGGGAATTGTCATTTTTTAAGTGTATCTCTTTTTTCAACTCCTTTCCTAAACTCCAAGAAGCAAACAATAGATAATGAGGAACCAAAAAAGGTTCCTCACCACCCATAAGCCTAAAGGGCACTTCATCCTCTCCTACCATTAAAGTGATTAACCCAAATCTCCTCCACACGTCTTTATTTAATGGCAAATGGGTTACCAACCATCTTATCTTCTAGAACTAACTACTTCAATAATTTTCTCCCTTGGTAAATAGGATATTATTTATTTACACCTACCATTAATAACTAATAAACTAGATTAGCTAAAACAAGCACATGCACCCAATGAAAAATCTCCAACAAATCATTTGCATCCTTCCTTTGGTGTCACAATTTATTGCACTATGGCCAAAACACACAAATGTGTGCATATTGAAATATGTCTTTCGTTGATGAGGAACATGTAGCTAATGTATTACTTGCTATCCGATACTTCAACTTGGATGCCTCCTAACCAAATTTTAACATGCCTATGTTGTAAAAACACTTCATTCTTTCTTTTATGCCCTTTTATTGTCCATTTGTATCTTTCAAGCTTCATTAGAGTTTTTTTTTAGTTTGGGCGACATGAGATGAAGATCTTGCAATTCCAGTGTCCCAATTTTCATTATATACTTATGCTGGAATGTGGGAGGGGATGTCGACAGAATGAAGGTGCTTGAAATTTGTCACAAAAGGTTGCCTTTTTTTATTGTGTGTAGATGCAACTTTGACGATTCATTTCTCCTTCATGCCAAGTCCAAATGTTGTAATTTTTTCAACAACCTCACATGAATGCCTTCTATTTATTTGAGATTTTTTTACCAATTATAATGACACATTGTAGTTTAGTCAAACTCTCCAAACATGTGAAATTTGAATGTTGACCATAACTAGTAGACTTGCACTTTCAACAATGAGGATTTTTTCAATCAAATTCAAAGTTTTAAACCAAAATATTCAACTCGAAGTCCTCTATAACTTTACTAGTTGGATTTTTAAAATTATAACATTTTATATGACTATTGGACAATTACATGTGGTTGTAGCTCCCTCCTCTCACTTGTGCCTATTTTAGTCAAATGTCAATTAAAAATTAACTATCCTAATTAACAAAACTTCATTTTGAAGAGGTTCTTCCAAGTCCACCAAATGAATTCCTAAGCGAAATTTAGACTTGGCCCATGCCACTTGACACAACTCATCTTTCAATCGACAAAACCTAACCAATAGTAAGCCTTTCAATGTATAAATAACAATGACATAATCTCATTGACCCTCAATCCACATTATCTACAATTCCAATACAAGTTAAAATTTATGACACCTTGTATTGGTCATGACTAACTAACTCAATGTGGACATATTTCAAAGCATGAACATTTCACTACAAGTTCAATATTGTGACCTTAGATTTGAGTTCACAACCAAGGTTAAGACATGATAAGAAAAACAAATTGAAAGATTGCCCTCGGATTCAAGCACATAGGAATAAATGTGAAACAATGTAAAAAAGTGCAAGAAAGATAATCTTAACATTCCCAAATGGATTCTTACTTTAGGAATTAGGAGTTTTGAAATGTCAAGGAACTTTGAAACAAGGTTTGGGGAATCAAACCTTATCCAAAATTGAGCCGTTTTTTTTTTTAAATGATTTTTTAAAAAGTACATATGTAAAGTGGGGCTTTGTTAATGGGTAAATGATTATATTAAATTTGTGGAATTATGGGGATGCATTTATTGAATGGAGGGGAATCAGCTACTGAGATAAATAAATGCCAGCAGTTTGGGGTTGGTGATAGGACAAACTTTGATGAGACTTTGGGTGACTATTGAACGAACGAGCCATAATTTTGCATAGCTAATTGATTTTTGGAATTCTAGAAGCTTCTTTTCAGGGGTCGGATCTTTGGAAAGAAAAGGAAAGACCATAGAGGGGAGGAAGATCTAGAGAGACAATTTGCATGAGGAGGATGGCATGCACGGAAAGGAAGGACTGAATTATCATGTGATTTTACAGGACTAAGCTAGGACTGTTTTTTATGGTAAGTGTCAAATTTTGCAGTAAAGAAGAAAGACCCATTTTTTGTTCCGAGCTTTAAGTGTGTTTTGAATTATTCAACCTTGCACCTAGAATGAGCCTAATGAGTTCAGAAAAATTTCTGCTTTGCATCTGATAAAACTTGGCCTCTATAGGTTACATAGAATCAAATGCAAGTGTGGGTGTGCATGGATGTATGGTGAATTTCATTTGGAGTAGGCTGAATTAAGTATTGTATAAGCTAATTAGCACCTTTTTGACCATCCTTGCCTACCTATTGTGATAATTTTAGTAAGTGACTAGTCACACAAGACCAAGAGAATAGTGGCATGAGAAGGATCAGAGGGGGGGAGGAAAGTGGTTGGATGTTCTTGGTATGGCACCATTAAAGGTTATGCATTTGTGTGCAAATGATTACATGTGCACTTCCATGGATGTGTTGTGTACATATATATACATGTTGTGTTGTTTTTGAACTTACATGAGCACAAATGATAGCCTTAAAACCTAAACCCTAACCAAATATATATTTTTTATCACTACTGTAGCATAAGAATCTCCCATACACTGTTGGAGTTCAGTCAATGAATCATACAAGAGCCATTGATTTGTTGACTGATCAAAATCTAATTTACAATTGTTCAGGTTGCAGAGAAAATACTCCACAACATCCATTTGAAGCTAACATTGACCATTGAGAATTAGCAGTCATAAGTCATGATGCATGAGTAAATCCCAAGTGTCTGACTGAACTTCAAGAGTGGCTTGTGTCATTACTCCCCACTGGCTTCATCACCTCCTGAGACTGGCTCCTGGTCAGTATATAATAATGAGCCCAAACTCCTGGACAAACCATTATACAAACATCTGTGTCCTAAGTTTGTGTCACATTTCCACAATGAACAGAAGACTCAGTTTCGTTGTTGGCTAGCACTTCAACAGACATAGGTAACAAAAGTCAATAGTCCTCATCCAAACTACACTCTTTAAGGGTAAGCTTCATTTCATTTAGCTTGTCCCTGTACAAGTTAGCATCTACGACTATAGCATTGAGAGGCCTATATAGAGGGGGTAATGGCTGGGGCCTCTTGCACCCTCACCATATCCTTTTTAAAACCTGAACATATCATATACAACAGTATGTAAATATATTCTTTCAGTGAGCCCTGACAACATAAGAGCTTCAAACATGCCTCCCTCCTGCCTTTTAAACTCATGCATAAACCAGCATGCCAGTACCCTACATCAGGTGAATGCTCAAAGAAATTTCTACGGTTAGCAATTTTGACTTTCACCAGATATATTGCCAGTGACTTGCTGCCTCAACCTCTCTTCACTGGTTGAGATGATGCCTTGTTGAGTAGTTGAGCTTGTTGAACCAGGATTGCCAAGTTCTGGATTAAAACTGGATTCAACTCTGGTGATAGGGTTTCCAGTTTCTCGAAACAATGAGAGGAAAAGTGATGGGCTTCCCAACATCCATGGCACTACTGAACCAAAAGCCATGAAAGACGAGTGTAATACTGCACTTGGTGATGTTACCTCTTCAGAGCCAGTTAGCCGAAATCTAGATGCTGTACCTCTTCCACTGTCATGCTCTCTTTCTCTTTGAGACCTGGCATCTACTGCATCCATTTCTGTGCTTCTGTCACTACTACCAGTCTCATGAATTACATTGTTAATCCAGTTTCTTATTCTAGCATCAAACTGTGCCCTACTTGTGTGAAGATCAGGTGACTCCATGGTAACACCAGGAACAAGAGGGCTGCTAGATTCAATACTACTATTAGATAGGTTATTCAGCCCACGGGATCCACTGGGAGTTTGAGTATCCAAAAATCCAATACCCATCTGGGCATCATAGATACCTGAACTCTGATCATCAGTCCTGGCCAAGGCCCTTGCTGTGCCATTAAGATTTGTTGCCTGGGTCATATGCACTGTAGAAGTGAGAATGGCAGATGATGTGATATGGAGTTGCTGATGCTGTAACACTGCCCTTTCTTGCAAAAAGGTCTGAAGTGCTGGAATCTGGTCCCAGAAGATGCATTAGTAAATGGAAACTATATCCTGCACCACTGGCAACTTATCAAACAGCAAGACATATTGTCCTAAGGTTGGGTATAATCCAGTTGTATTCCAGTCCTGTAAGCAGGTCTAAACCTCATCCTACTCAAAAAACAGCACAAAGTAGATTTGACCATAGAAAATCTATGTGGAACATTATATTAGCTTGGTGAACACCTCCACTTTGAAAGCACTTCTAAGTCTCAAAACAAATACCAACTAGATGTATAAAAAGCTCAAATTAGGACCAGGAACTCCAACCTAACATTACAAAATTTAAGAACAATCCTAGATGGTTCAAAAAATCAAGAAGACCTCATTGACAAAAAAAAGGGTGTTGTAGAGCACCTCAAAATGATTCCAAAAGTAGAGAATAAGATGTTGCATGAATGCTGCTGTGGTTAAGAGTGCAAGATATGAGAAGCCTGCAGTGCAATCATTGAATTGCTGTCAGGGAGTTCTACATTTGCAGCGGTAATGGGAATTAGCCAGAATGTTCTCCAGATTGCCAGCAACTTCACTGTTATTACTAAAGCATTCAACACGTTTGGCAATAGTGGGCAGCAACAACAGGGAAGAAAAGAAATCCTTGAAGACATAACATTGTGGGCAGCACACTTGAACATGCATCTGGAACAGTGCATATTGTGAAATAATACCATATGTATAAGAAAAAAAATAGATGTGAAACACCATGAAGTACAGGAAAAAGAAGCGCGGAAAATACTGCATTGATAATGACGTCCGCACACTGCCCCCCATACCACCCATATGCAAGCAATTCTTAAGAGAGAATATCATTGAAAGTTGTCAATCATGGAAACAGTAGAAGTCCAAGGGACAGGCCTTGTCTCCTGTAAACTAGAGGCAAACTGCAAATGGCATCCCCAACAGCAAATTCAAATCAAAGGGCACAGAACTGAGGGATGGGCTCTTCTTGCCTGATCATAGTGAAAAGCTCACATAGCCAAACCAGAGTAAGGACCATGAATGCGAGGAGCTGATCATCAAAAAACTCGAACAGAAAGAAAAGGATGCCTATCATAATCTGTTACCACAAAATGCAATCCCACAAATTAAATTCTTGTGCACATAAAAATTGTGATGACAGTCAAAGTTATATTTGTGTTGTTGCCACTGGATTGTACAATGACTATTTCATCTGCAAATAACATCGAACAAGACATCCAGTGATGCAAAAAAAAAAAAAAATTGGAAACTGAATCAAAAAGAAAAAACTGGACTCCAAAAAATAAATAGTTACAGTAAACATCACATAGTGGCAGGAGATGCGAGGAGGCTATATTTTTGGTCTCCAGTCTCAAATACATTGTACTACTGGTTTATGACAGCTTTATACTGCTGTTGATGGTTTAAACACTCACTGGAACAAAGACAAGTGATTCCACAACATGGAGAAAGATAAGGCGATAAGTGGGAAGATGATGACGAGCATGGTGCTGCAGCTGCACTGTTTAACCCCCAACCAGAAACAGACACATTATATGGTGCAGTACAACATTGGCAAGGCATGAGAGATGACCATGTGTATGAGAGACATGAATGCCTTTTCACTAAGAGCAGATTCTACATTTGATTGTGATTGTTAATACAGATAATGGCCTCTGAACAAAAACACCCTGGTCAAAGTTGTATATCTGTCTTGGTTCTCATTAAAGGAATAGGAAGATCATACCAGTGAAATTAAGCATGCGGGCCTGAGTCTCCCTCAAGGTAAAGGAGACTGACATGGTGGTGGTGAAGAAGACAAACAGAGATGTGATAAGTACACCACACTTGAAGACGACGTACTCTCCAACCATTAGTAGAAGCACATGTAAGTTCTGAGCAGGTAAATTCAGTGTGTTCTCATCTGAAAGAACATGTACACAATTCAATAATCAGAAGAGAAAGTTTCACACTGGCAAACATGCACAAGATGCAACTTGGAGGACAGAGGGAAGGAAAAACCTAGAGATTCAAACAGAGAAAAAATGCGATTTGACCAACCTCCTTCAGACCTATGGTGGAAAACTCCAAACTCCTGGAGGTAATTCAGATTGTAGAGGTCTTTCGTCTGGAAGTTATACAAATAGCCTGTCCAATCAGCACAGGAAGGATCAGCCATCACTACCATAGAAACAAGGGGCTTTTCTATTAATGGGTCCTGGCACTAGAGAATGGTAAAGCCCCAAACAAGTACATAGTTTGATGTTTCTAATTTTGTCATGCAAAGCCCACAGGATTTGGAGTGCAAACCATGTAAGATAGGAGGCCCTTGATAAATACCTCTTCCAGAGGCATTAAGAAGGCTGTTCATGAGGATGGTGTCGTAGCCAACAATGTTATCAATAAGCAGCTGCTGCCACCTGTTTTGCAAAGAGCTCACTCAGAAATGTGCTTGGAATTAATATCCCAAGATTGATTTACCTCCTGGATCAAGAATTATCTAACCACAAGCGCCTGAAAAATTTTAAATGAGGAAGTAATATTAAGGTTTGAGAACTGGCTCGTGCATGGAAAAGAGGCAAAGAACTATCCTAGAAGAGAGAAGAGACAACCCACCAACTTCCAAAGCAAGCATTTTGAGCTGAAATGCTGATGTTCACTGTGTGCACGCCATGATGGAATTTGGCACCCTCAGTCATCAGCAAATAGGCCTGCATATCAAAAACATTGCTTTAGAGGTCCATCTCAAAATTACAGAATCAGGGATTGTTCTGATGAAAATAATCTGTGAAGTGATACACTGAACTACATGTCCTGGAAAATAGTAAAGATGGATATAACTCAATCTCACCACAATGTTAACCTTCTGATGAGGGCAGATCATAATTGAGTAGACACAGCTCACAGCTGCTCTTACCTTCTCAACACTGTACAAATATGTCGGATCAGACAATTTTCCCAGGTTATCTGTTTGGTTAACATCATAAGACACATATTAAACAACTGGCAAATGTATGAGAACCATGATAATCATGCAATAGAGAAGGGGATGATATCTGATTGAGCATGGAAATCATGGCATTCAAACACAGATACATTAACATGATATTCAGGCTGATGACAAAGAACCATGGAAATCATCACCTCTCCAACAGTATCTCACTAAACGCATAGCCTGATGCATATAATGAACTCATAATGTTGGCTACCAGTACAATGCAAATGTTGTGATCAGATCCTGGAGAAACATGTACCATCAACATTATCAAGCTTGCTCCATGCAACACTCCAGCGGTCCCCATTAGGGGCCACAGTGAATGGCTGCCATCCTGCAATCCTCTGTTCTACCCAGTTTTGGTCACCACACATAATACAGCATCTTAGCAAACAGAGGTGTTCAAAATTATTGTCAGACCCCTTGAAAAACTAGCATGCAAATGTGGCCTTTTTCTGTCATTATGTTGTGTGTTTGGGCATCTGAAGAATGTGAATTCTGGCAGCAGAACACACAAAGACATCTCACACACAAAGAGAAGAAAAAGATGTCAGCCACAGCTAATGGGACAAAGCACCTCTTCCCCAGGGCAGGCCAAGCCTACTCTGGGTACTGTATCTAATACACATACAATTTATCAAGTCCACACTTTAGATGACTAAGAAATGTTCAGCCCTATGAACTCACCCAAATCTTCCAGGAGTTTCTAAGGCTTTGTTCTGCTCTCTTCAAGCACAGAGCTACATAGTTGCTCCATCTGGTGAGGTGATGCAGTAATGCAGTCCCAATAGATCCTCTGCCAGACCATGACAATGACCTGCTTGTCACCTCAGGTCCATATCCTTCATTACCCATCAGCCGTACTGGCTTATAACCTCTCTCTGCCCCTGCCTCCTCCAGCTCGCATGCATTGTCCATCACTGTGTTGCTCATACCTGAAGCTTTTCCAGCCTGACTTTGTTGGGAGATCACACCTAAAAAACTTGACCAGGTATTGGCTCCAGGAAGGCTCGGCCCTTCTTCTTTAGACTCTACAATGTGGTGTCTTCCATTCATCTTCACTTCTTCTGGTGCACCATTTCCTCTTTGTGGCTTGGAGGACTCTTGCATTAATATGCTTCTGCCAAGAGCATCCTCTGTAAAATGGTTCCAGCTACCTACAATCTGGCATATTTCACAAACATGCCGGCAAATCAAGATTTCACGTTTGAAGTGCATCACCAATGTGTGATTTCTGTTTCAATACTACACCCCAGTAACTAGCTTGATCCTTAAAAGTTAAGAATTTCATACTTTCACAAAACTGGGTAAAACCTGCAAATGGGTAGAGATGAGGTGGAAAGAAAATCAGATAGGCAGCTGATTTGCCTAACCACTGGCCAGTACAGAAAGCCTCATGGCTGCCAATAAAGGAATATATTCAGCAGTACTGATCAATTCTCCATACATACAATTGTATGTGAGTCACGCCAAATCCAACTGAGAGATGACCTTACAATATGGTTACAGGCATTTTAGATCCAACAACATATGAGTGAACAGGAAAAGAGGAGACCAAAAGAAAAACTGAGGAGCCATTTGAACAATATTGATGTCACATATGTGTTCAGTGACCTTCAGCCACATGTAGTGGTAATGACCAGCTACCAGACAATCAACATGGATTTCATCAGTTCTTGGCAGTGGTGGAGTTCAAACAACACATTAACCTACATACAGTGTTTGTCCCAAGGCAGGCATGTGAAAGGAAGCAAGGTTCCAAACCTGCCCATCTAAAAAAACTGCAGTCTTAGTGGTACTATAAAATCCAGATAAATACGCCCCCCACCCCTAAGAAAAGAAAGATGTGTTTGATATGATAATTTGTTGGTAGTAAAACCTGCAATACCTTGATTTGCAGCAACTCAGCTCCAGCCACTTCAGGACTTGAAAACAGCTCTGCACATCCAGGCTGAAAATACCACACAAATTTATGATCTCAGACCTTCTGCACTGGGTGGGCTAATTCTACCTGACTGCTTTACATAGTGAAGGACAAAACCCGTTGCCTTTCATCACCAGGAAAAAGCTAGTTTCAAACAAGACGAAATGAACTAGATAAAGCTGTATCAAACATTCAAGCTTGACAGTCATCTGGACAACACCATTGGGATGAGCAATACAGAGCTAGCTCGTAGCTGCTAAGACCCTGGAGGGAACAAAGGTCTAGCATTTCAAGTTTAGAGCTAGCATCAACACAGCATGACAAGGTCAAGGTGTGGAAGGTACAAAACCTGAGCAACAAAGTTGACGTGCATGACGACGAGCAGGGCAAGCAGAAAGAGCGCAATGCACAGACAGAAATACTCCAGCCCTGACCTAAACTTCGGAGTTAATAGCCTAGCTAATACCCCTGATAGACGAGCATGTACCCTAAGAAATGTCTGTTCCGGGTCCATTTTTTTTCTTTTTGGTTGCCAAGAATCTCTCCCGCTCTGAGGCAATCGGTGCTGCTGAAAACCATCAGTATCATGTCAACCGTTTCCGTCAATCTTCCCCCCCGACCGCCGGCATCTGTAACCTCCCTGCACCTTCGACCTAAAATATTTTCGGAATCCAAATCGACATACCTGTACAAGGGAAAGAAATGCGTGGCCTACATACACATCTTGATCTCTTCCGTCTTTCTCTGTCTATCCATCCCCTAATAATTATGCGAACATCCTTGATTTCAAGACATACTTCGTCCCATCAAGCACACAAAGGCTGCATCCAACCTTCTGCTACTAAAGAGCGCAAATTGATAAATGTCCTCTGCAAGAACCATCCACACGATTCTGATCTTCATAAACCAAAAACCCGCAAACCTCTTCGTCGCTGCCTGCCGCAGATTCAATTCCACTCAAAACACAGAAAATGCAAAGAACCAGGGGAGAAAGAAGGTATGGTACCGACGAAGACACAGCCCAGCCCTTTGTTTACTCTAAAGCCCAAGATGCTCTCCACCTCTGCGAAAGACACACAGAGGAACACCCAAAAAAAACAAAACAAAACAAAACAGAAACACTCAAAATCCAAAATGCGCAAACAAGGAGAAGATGATTAGGTTAGGAACCAAGCAAGGAAACAGATGTAAAACTATTGATTTCCTTTCCTTTACTGTACACTAAAACCAAGCAATCGATCGCAAGAACAAGAGAAGGCAAAATGCACAACAAGCGGTGTAAGCACAGAACTCGGGTGCTCTACAATTCTATTTCAAGTAGGTATATGGCATGGGACAAGCTTGCTTGCACCGGACTATCAGAAAAATGTTCAACCTACATATACCAAGAAGTATCTACTCCGACAACAACACTGGCTTAATCAAGGCAACGACGAGTCGATCCATCGCTCAGGCCTCTTAAAACGAACGCGTTTGAGTGGAAACGCTCTTTCTGTTGGAAACTACGTTTGTTCGGTTTTCGTTTCATTTGCTCAGTTAAGGGAAGGTACCGGACGGAGCCTGCCCGTAGTAGTTTTTACTGGGCAGTGTCCGACCTGATCGCTTGCCTCCTCTCGCTCATCCTCTTCCCTTGAACTCCCACCAGTGAACGAACAGCTTATCCACTCGTTCGCTTACCCACTGGTTCTGTGTCCGGCAATGCCCTAGTGGTGGGGGTATTCTCAAATTGAGAGGCCTGGGATGAGGTGGTGCTAGTCAAGTCCAGACCCATGTTTTGGGGATTGTCCCTCAAGTGTGGGCTTTATTATTCCTTGTAAAGCACAAGGTCAAGATTCTTATGGACGCTTGAACTCCTTCACATTTGGGACCGATCTTACTCCTATAAGTTGGCATATTTTCGTCCCTTTCTTTAAGGACTTTACTTGTTGTCAAGCACAAGGCCAAGATTCTTATGGACACTTAAACTCCTTCACATTTGGGACGCATCTTCCTCCTATAAGTAGGCATATATTTCCATCCATTTATTTAAGGTCTTTAATCCTTGTAAAGCACAAGGCCAAGATTCTTATGGACACTTTAACTCCTTCACATTTGGGAAGGACCTCACTCCTATAAGTAGGCATATTTCCTTCCCTTTCTTTAAGGACTTTACTCGTTGTCAAGCACAAGGCCAAGATTCTTATGGACACTTAAAACTCCTTCACATTTGGGACGGATCTTCCTCCTATAAGTAGGCATATTTCCATCCATTTATTTAAGGACTTTAATCCTTGTAAAGCGCAAGGCCAGGATTCTTATGGACACTTTTAACTCCTTCACATTTGGGAAGGATCTTACTCCTATAAGTAGGCATATTTCCATCCCTTTTTAATAAGGAGTAAAGGTATGAGCACATTTGGTGTTTAGGGTTTGTAACTAATGTCATCCTAACACTAACAAAGTGCCACAAATCACAATATCATCATTTTTAACATTGCAAGTTATCATTGACTTCTTCTTAAACATTATTTCAACATGCCCGCACCATACACATGATATTAATTAATAATTAATATTTAGTCAGATTTTTAGAATTTGCAATCTACTCTATATAACAAAGATAATATTTCCCTTTATTTGAAAAGAAAAAGACAAAAATGCATGGTAAACATTAAAATAATTTGTCATTTTTTAAAAACTTTAATTAGCACCAACGTTTTGGCTTTAAAATCTTGTTTTTTTGTTTTTTTTTAAATGTTACTTAACAATGGTTATTAGTGACATCTTGACATCAATGCCATGTCATATGTCACCTAAGATTTAATGTTAATTAACATTTTAACCTCTAAAAGCCTAAGCTTTTATTTTAACATAAAAAAAGTTGTGTTTTTCATATTTACATATTGATATTTTTAAAAATAAAATGAATGTTATATTTGGAAAATAAATTGTATATATATAAAGTCATATTAGTCATGATGATGCTTAAATGTTTTTAGCTCCATTGGAATATTTATGGCTACACATCACGAAAGCATTTACACCTTTAATAATTTGAACTCAAATGTATTTGCACCTTCTACAATTATTTGAAGAATCAAAAGTACGCATGGAATACCTCCAATACATGAAAATTATTATTAGAACCCTAGAACCTAGAAGACCCAATACAACTTATATTGGGCCTACTAAATTTTGGAAGTTCTAGTCTTTTGAATCGCCATTTCAAAAACAAGAAAAACATGTTGAATCTTTATGTAAAAATTGAACTACTAGAATCTAATCATGAACTATTTCTTTTATTATTAGAAAGGCCTATCTTGAGAACTTTCCAAGTTTTAAGGTACATATCCCAAGCTTAGTAGGCCAAAATGAAAAGTATCAAAGATTTAAGGAGGATAAAAATTGGGAATGGGATATTTCACATTTTTATTTTTATTTTTATTAAATATGCATTATTCTACTACTTTCTTATGTAGTTTGTAGATAAAAACACAATTCAATATTAATCAACTATGTTATTATTTTGATTACTTTTGATTTTGTTATTTATAACTTTAACATGTATTTTGAAAAATAAAGATCAAAATGTTTGTTGAAAAAAAAAATCAAAACATCATTTGCAAATAAAAATTCAATCAAATTTTCTTTTATTTTAAAAGTTCTTTGGCTCTTTCCTTTACAACACAATATATGTTTGATTATAGAAATGAAAAGATGTAAAACGAAAATGATAATTCAAACTTATTTTACTTTTGAAAATGTCCTAATCATAATTCAAATTCAAATTAATGTTATAACCAATAAAATATAACTAGTATCTGATCAATAAACAAATAACCAATATATGACTAGTAACAAAAAGAAACTAAACAAAGTAAATTAAATTAATAAACTATTGAAAAAAAATCAATTAACATTACCCCATTTTGTACACCAAATTTCATCTTTGAAATCCATAAAAGTAATATAACAAAACTATTAATCTACTAAATTAATAATTGGTGGATTATTATATTAGCAATTGTTTCTAATTAAACTTCAAACAAATGTTGTTCAATAGTTACAAATTGAATTTGTGATCATGTCCCTATAGGATATTGTCTGAAAAGTGATTGAAGGTGTAGTTCAAAATGTGCACCTCCTTGCAATTTTATGGGTGATGGTTTTGGATCTTCTACAATTGGTGAATTATTAGATTCATATTAAGACCTAGGTCTATAATACTCAATGATCCTACACTCCTTAATGAATCTCTAGATTGATAAGGTGGCATATAAGTAAGTTCAAAAGTTGCCTATGCATAAGCTATGAGCTTATGTTTGTACAAATCCTTGTCCAACTTATAAGTTAACATGTTTTCCTCGATTTCATCAATATAGAACAACATAATGTCATCCTAATACTATTGAGTAATAATAATAGTTTGTGTCATGGCAAATTTGTGAGTTGACCCCAATGTTCATTCCAACACATCATCTCTTTATACTTTTGCATTCTATTAATGACAAGGTCTATTCCTTGTAGTTGAATTACATGACGATATAAATGCAACATATTTACCTCCTTCTATGTTTTAAAATGTAATTAAAGTGCTTTAGAGTTATTTTACATGAATGTTTAGATGTTTGAGATAATCATGCAATTATGTGCATTGTGCATTTAGCTAAGTTAGTTCATTGCTTTAATGGGCAATGTTGTTGAAAGATTGGTTGTACTCATGGTTGACATTGTCATGATCAACATAAATTTGCTAAAATTTGTGATTAAGTTATTCATTGCATATTTGGATTATGTCATGGGTTGTAATCATCTTTTGATATTGCATCATGATGCATTCAAATTGTTGAACATGATTAATGAAATGTTGTTATTTTTGATGTGCTTTTATGTTTTAACATGCATTACACAAAACCATGTCTTTGTAACCTGGATAGTCTTCTTCAAATTTTTTGTTTACTTGGCTTATTCTATAAGCTATTTATGGAAAATTGAACTCAATATTAAATTTCTTTAAATCTATCCAATGTCATTTTAGCCATTTCATTCATTACAAATTTAATTTGTACACTGAATTGAATTACAATGGTAAAGATATTAACAATTTTATTAATCAATTAAATTCATTCCTCAGGTGTTGTCTCTAACAAAGGATGATTTTGTACATGAACTTGGCATGGCAAAAGAGAAAATATCCTTTCTAATGGTAAACACCTTGTTAGGTTGTGGATTTGTATAGTAATTTTTGTTAAATGTACAGAGGTTTCAAGAACCAAATGAAATGATTATTCTTCTTCTTAAATGATCATTTTTCAATTATGAACATGTCATTGCCATTGATTTTTGTTTTAACATCCTCCTCCTCATCTAGACAAATATGAAATATTGATTTCAAATTGTTCGTTTTGTTAGAGGATAATCCAATCGGTTACGTGTTCCACACATTTGCGCAAAAGCAATTACTAGGTTGAACTCCTTTGCCATAGGTACATGAATTATATCATGTGGTGCCTACTATTTTTTACGATTGTAGAATGAATTTATATCCATGGTCCTCCAAGTATCAAATCCAATGGCTCATCAACTAGAAAGCATTTGGATAGAAAATTATAAAAATCTAATTCAATATATAATGTATATGCCTTCTTTGTTTTGTTGACCATACCTTTAGTAAAAAAAATTTTATGTTGTTGCCATCAAATCACCTTGACTCCAAATTGGGTTTACTACTTCAATTTGTCCTTTCTCCAACTCTAGTTTTTATAATTGTGTATAGGATTTTGTTGTTAACATTTGCTAGTCTCTCACTCTCATACATGGATTGAAAAATTGCACTAACTTGCAATAGCTATGGTTTAACAAAATTAGATAATTTCCATTGATTAATGCTGGCATATGCATTATCACCAACTATGTGTTCTAGCATTGTCTTGATCTCAACCCAAGGGACTAGTTTTTGTCCACAACTCCCACAAGACATGGTGAAAAAGTCTCCACAAAAGCTTACATATTGATTGTGATAGTTTTATCGTGAACAACAATTTTGAAGATTTTGTGATCATCAAAATGTTTACACATAAAGAAATGCGATAATCAATTCATGGTGTGATGAGTGCCATTTTACTTTGAATAATCCTTGCAAACTTACTGTGGTGGCCCATTGATATTTGGTTAGTCCTTGTGTAATCCATTCCATAATTCACTAGATATCCTTGGCATCTATATTTGAAGAAATTTTCATCACACATTTTGTTCAAGTTGAAGGTCAATTGCTCTAATTCAAAAGACTTGAAGGTTTTGAAGTGGTGGCAAACTCTTAGACTTTTTCGTTTGAATCTAAAAGGTTGATGAAAACAAACAATATTTTGACACTAGTTGTGTTTTGTGACTCAAAACATCTAAAACACTACAAATTTCTTTCTCAAATTGACTTGATGCAATCTATGGAAATTTGGATGCAAGACGTGGAATATGAAAACCTTTTTCTTTTGGTAATTTGTGGAAATCAGTACGTTTTGTTTAATTTTATGCTTGAGTTCCATTTCCTCTCTTTATTTTCTTCTTTTAGTTTCATGTTTTTGACCTTGATGTTAGAAAAATTTGATGTAAATTTCTTCACTCATGATTATCTTTGAAAGAACAACAAACATGTACAAATAATGAAATGGTAATTCCAAAAATAAACATTATCAAGGTTTATTGGAAAAGAAAATAAAGTGGCACGACATAAAAATGCACAATGCAATGTATTAAATTTTGATTTTGGCTTATCACTCATTAAGTATTTTCTTAAAAGGTGATGGTTCATTGAAACTAATGGCAACAATTTTAAAAAATGACAAGTGGTTAACACTACAAGAAATTTTCTCTTTTGGAACCAACAAATTTGCAATTACATGTAATTTAATTGTCATTTGCAACTATTTTGGTCATTGTTACAACTATTATTTTTTTTATCATGTTTATGATTATGTTGTAATTAGTTTGTAACTATTGTTTCCTTCATCTTTTTAAAGAATGACTTTTCATTTGGTTTTTATTCAAAAAAGGCCATACATGTCCCATTAGTTGTAAATGTGACCAAAATTCACCATAATCCTATGAAATAATAATATTGTCACTATTGAAAGCATATTAAAATATATCAAACATAAATTTATGTATATGTATATTTTGGGATTATTAAACATGTATAAAAATATACATAAAATATATTATGGCCATATTCCAAGCGTATCCATGGTTTATTATATTGACAAAAACTATTATTTTGTCTTATTATTGTTACCATTAAATATTCATTGATGTAGTTAATAGTACCTACAACAATTGACATAACAAACAAACAATGATAATGCTATAGGTAATTTTGTTTGGCTACCTCTTAGTTAAATTATTGATTCAATAAAAATGACAATAATGGTTATGCATTTGAATTATTATTTTAAAATAAAATAAATCTAACTTATAATTAAATATATTTAATTCATTAATAGTTTAATAAAAAAATTCCCCACAAAATATTATAGTAAAATTAATGTAATCAACCAAAAAATTTGGAACATCATTATAATTATAAATTAATTATTTAATTTATAATTAAAATTAATGTTGATAATTTATGACTTGTATTTTACAATTTAAATTTTTAGTTCAAATTTTTACAATAACCTTATTGTACTTAATGTATAATTATTGTAAAATAATTGTAATTATTATATTTATACAATAATTATAATAGTTCCATAATTTATTTAATTTATTTAATAATCATTTTTATTAATTAAATTAGTTAAATTGATTATTTATAATTGCATAGATTATATTATAGTATATTTATATATTAATTTCCAGTAAATATTTTTTATTATATCTTTTTTAAATAATTTTATTATAATATATTATTATGTTTATTATTTAAAATTACTTACTTACAATTAATAATTTGTTTAAAAACTCATGTTTTAATAATAATAGTTAACTTGCTATTTTAAAAGTAATTTTTTTTTCACATTAATTACATAATCTATAGATAAAATTAATTTTTTATAATTTATAGTTTCAAATTATTAACAATAATATTGTAGTTATCTATTTATTTATTTATGAATTATGTATTAATAACTTGTAACTTGTAACTATTTAACTAGTTAGTTAAGTATTAATAAATTACAAGTTGTTTAAATAGGTGATAACAAATGGTTAATATATACTAGGTTAATATTTTTAATATAATAATTATTAATTAATTAATTATCTAATAATTTAATTAATCATTTATTCGATTAATTGTATTATGGAAATAAATTTAAATGTGAAAAATAACACATTTAAAATTTTGTAGTTGTAACCTAGTTTAATTTGTGACTAAATTAGAACTTCAAAACTTATTTCATATTGTTTGTTCTCCATTCCCATTTTGAGAACTATATAAAAAAAGGGTGTGGTTTTATATTTTCAAATTTTAAAATAATGTCATATGGGATGAACTAAGGAAAAGGCTTAACCCAAGATAAAAATAAAATTGTTTACGCACCATTTTAACGTACCTACCTCCCTTACCTATTTAAATACTTAATTGCCTATGTAGGTAAGTAGGTAACCTATGTTTGTGGGTAGGTATTTAGTACTAGATATTTACCTAAATATGTACCTACCTAAGTACCTAGCTACTCACATAAATACCACTAACCTACCTAAAGATTAACATTAATTTATTTTGATAAAAATTCAAATTAATATGCCATGTGGTAGACCTATATTACACCACATGTCACAATTAAAAACCATCCAAGGATCTGAATGGGATGTCTTAAATTATTTCGAAATCAAAATAATATTTAAAATTTCAAATAATTAAAAGTTGGGACATATGGCTTCATTTCACTTGCCCTCATTAGTGAGCAAAATAGTTACATTTTACTTGCACGTGACAATACATATACAATGGAATCAAAGGATGAATTTATATATTGATGATTTTTCTTTCATTTAATACCCCTTGTGGTTTGTGACTATTGTCACATGTGATTTGACTTTCGTAATTAGAAGAATTTTAGTTGTATATGTTACTTGTAATTAAGATTTAGTTGCTAGCACCAATTGCAAATCTAGTTTTTCCTTTAGTGTAAGTTGTTATTATAAGCTAGCCATGTGACAAAACCTTAATTCAATAATAATGGTAAGGGATTGGCACATGCAATATTGAATGTTAATATGTGGGTAAGTTTTCAATTGGTAAGTTAATAAAACAATACTAATCAATGTTGGATCAATCTATGTATCATGATATGTGAGCATACAAATATTTAATGGGTAACAATGGATGCAAACCCTATATTAATTGGAAAGGGTAACATGTAGCTACCTTATAGGTAGTTCGGTAAGAAAAAAAATTTAGTAGAAATTCAGCCCAATCATTGTGCTTCTCACCAATGAATTTGGAAACAATGCACTAATAACTTTGTGAGTACTTTTAGCTTGTCCATTACCCTACAAATAATAGGTTGTGGAACTAATATGTTTGAATAGGAAATAATCAACAAAATGGGTTTTTACAAGAAGACCCAAGTTCTCCAAAAAAAAATTTATTGTGCACATTATCTTTTTATAAAGATCTATGGCCCCAAAAAATTTAAAGATATCGCTCCTATTTATTGTTGGCCTTTTCTTTGCAAGTTTTCTTTCCATCAAACTTTTCATGTTATTATTCACAAGTTTTCTTCAAATGTTTTTACAATTAATCCATGGTTTGCATTCACATGTTTCTTTGATACAATTATACCATTACTTTTGAAATAAAATACTAGACCCTTCCTCAACCTTGTCCTTTGGTAGAGAAAAAACACTAGACTATTATAACACACCATAAAAGGCATTAGTTGTGGGACATTTACATCCACTTTGACCCACATTTAACACAATAGAATGCCCAACGTACAAATTTTTACCATGCGACTTCTAATGAATTCTTTGCTCATGCAATTTTTTCAAGATTAAATGCAATGTTTCATCATTTTTTGATTGTGAACTTTGCAATGTTTCAAACCTTTTAAACCTTTCCTTTTCACTTTTATCTTTTGAAAAAATCTCACTTTCATTCGTGATAAGAACAAAGCTCTCCTCCACATGGACTGGTACCATAATTTTAGGATTTATTAACAAATTAGAGTTGAGAAAGTTAATATTCTTCCAATTTTGGCAATTGTGATTTGTTTATAGTATATAAATTCAATAAACCATAAATATGCAATTAATGGAAGTAATTACAAACATTTACAAGTTCATCACTCAGTTTATCTGTGATGATGCATAACACTAAAAAAATATGTCGATGAAAATATGCAAGTGCAAATGAAGTGTCAAATGTTGTCCTTATTTACAAAGATGAATTTTTAAAATGTAAGTAAAAAATGCCTCCCTAAACAATGAAGAAGGTTTAACAAAACAAACATTGACAAGATGACAATCAAAAACAGTGCTAGCACTTGAAAGAGTAGTGAGACAACAACAATAGCAACAGGGCGATGAGAAGTAATAGAAAGGTGACAATGAATAACATCAAGGTGATAACGAGCAGCTACATGTAATGACAACAACAAGGTAAGGTGATGAACATCAGCAAGCTAACAATGGCAACATCAAGGCAAGGCAACAACAAACAACAATAGTAAGGTGAGATGAACAACAAGAAAAGAAAAAAAATAACAAACAAATGCACAAGAAAACAAAAGAAAAAACACAAATAACAAGTGCGAGGCCAAGCGAATGCTTGGACATTTTACACAACTAGGTCTCTTTCTTCACCAAACAATGCAATGTGTTGTTGCCTTAAATTCTAACACTAACCCTACCTAACCAGGGTTCAGATTCTAAACTGCCTCAAAATAATCCGGTCCTTTGTGAACTAGTTCTCTCAAAGTTGATATCTCGCTAAATGAATATCAACTTGGGTATCCCTAGGGTTGATACCCATTGATCCTTTCCCCAAAAAACCAATAAAAAATCGACCCAATTTTGGGTTCTGGTTTAATACCCAGCCAACATTGGTTTCCATGTCTTCCACTTGCCCACAATCAAACCATAATTAATTTGGTCAAATTGATGACTACATGGTTTTCTATGTTCATCTCATTATTTCTCAAAACCCCACACCCATCAGAATAGTGGGAACTTCACTAGAATAGTGGGCAAGGTCCAGTGTTTCTTTTCACTGGCAAATTTTGGCCAAATTTCAACCTGAAAAAAACAATTGAGAAAAATAGCCCAAATTAGTCAGATTTCGAATTTTAAAAATTCCAAATCACCAGTGTATTATGATAACTTCCAGAAGGTAGCGAAGAATATAGAAATATTTTTAAAAAGTTTAACCTTCATATCTATTATGTAGCCAAATTTGGCTAAATTATTTTCTGGATGATCAAACACTTTGGCTACATCACAAAATCTGTGAAAGAAAGCATGAGCAAGTGTCTGATCTTTTTACACAAACACCCCCAACAATTTGAATGAGGATAGTACAAAGAATGGGTGAGCCAACAATCATTTTGAAATGAAGTAAAACACCATATTCCCAGTTTAGCAAGAAGAACAATGAGTGGAGGAGATTAGGGACTCTTGATGGAGCCGCCACTTCTGTAGGAAGAGGCAAACTGACCACAAAGCTGGGGATAAGAAGGAAGAGTTGGCAAGAATTCTTCTCTCTTGGGATGTGTAGCCCCTGGCTACAGTGAAGTGAACAAGCACCCACCAATGCACCATGAAGGATGAATGGTAAGTGGTCAAAAAACAGTTTTCTGTTGGGGGTTCCAGTTCCCTAGCTAACCATGATGGTTAGCTCAGTTGCTTCAACTTTTCTACCTACCTACTAGGTAGGTAATAAAACAAAGCCCTTGCCTATGTATAAATCATCTACTTATCTAGTATTTACCTATTTTCCTACCTATCTACCTATATATGAGACCTATTTCCTACAGAATTTTGGGGAGGGGGGGGCTCTAAATTGGGAAAACCCAGGATGGGATTCCCAAATTCAGCACATCAGCTTTTTTTTTTTTCATTCATGGGCTGCCCACCTCTAACCTATATTATGGGGGCTAGATATATGGCCCAAGGGGGCTAAGGTGATGTTGGCTATTTGATTATGGCTGTTCATAATTTGATTTTTTATTAATTATCGTTATGACTATTGGTTACGGCTATTGGCTATTACTATTAGTTTTGGCTATTGGCTATGGGTTTTGGTTATTGTTGATGACTTTAAATTATTATGGCTATTGGTTTTGGTTGTTGCCTATTGTTGATGGCTATAAATTATTATAATGGTTATTGACTATTTTTTTGGCTATTGATTATTTTCAAGTTCAATTTTTAGAGTTTAGGGTTTGAACTTTCAAGATTTGATTTTTAAAGGTTAGGGTATGGGCTTTCAAAGGTTAAATATTAGGGTTTAAGTTTTTAGGTTTAATTTTTTAAATGTAAGTTTGGGTTTCTTAGAGTTTCATTTTAGGTTTTAGTTGGATTTTTTTTAGGGTTTAGGTTTAGGCTTTGCAAGGTTGAATTTTAAGGTTTAGGTTTGAACTTTTGTGGGTCCAAATGTAAAGTTTGATTTTGAAGTTTAAGTTTGGGCTTATTAGGGGTTGAATCTAAGGTTTAAATTTGGTCTTTTGTGGGTCCACATGTTAAAGTTTGGTTTCAGGGTTTAGGGTTGGGCTTCTGAAAGTTTGAATTAAAGGGTTTGGTTTTTTAATTTATATTTGAATTTTTTAGGGTCTGAATTTTAAGGCTTGTTTTTAAGGTTTAAATTTGAGTTTTTTTAAGGTTCCATTTTATAGTTTAAGAATTGAAATTTTAAGGTTTCAAGTTTAAGGTTTAGTTTTAGGGTTAGGATTTTTAAAGTATGGTTGTCAGAATTTAAAATTAGGGTATAAAACCTTAGGGTTCAAATGATGGTTTGTACTTTTGTAGATTATGGTTTAGATCTAGTAGGGTAGATTAGTTCTTTAAATGTAGATTAAGACTCCCATGTGGACTATATAAAAAATATGTCTTCCTTATTTTCTTTCCCTCTTGTTTTCATCAATTCTTATTTTCATTTTGAACCTTACATGATGTCTTTTTCAATCTTTTCAAATAATGATGATTCCACTTCATCTTCAAGTGATGAGGATATTTTGGAGGACATGGACCAATATGACATTGTCATTTTTCAAATGATGGCAATGACGGCTTCGAACACCAATGAGTTGTTCAATTCACATGAGATGGAAGAAGGGGCATGGTCAATCTATTGATATGACCATTGGTGTTCAGGATGTTTTGGGTATAATGCAAGCAACATCGACATTATTCAAGACTTTGACAAACTTTACATTGGAGGAACTTGATGAATTGGCTTCTCGAGTGGTCCCTACCATTAAAGCCCGTGTTAGATCTGCAAGTTAACTTCTTATTTCATATTTTATGTTTTTAGTTCTAATTTTTGAGGCTTAGGGTTAAGGTTTATGGTCTGAATTTTTGGGTTTAGGTTTAAGGTTAGGGTTTTTAGGTTTGAATGTTAGGGTTTTGGGTCTAATTTTTGGGGTTAAGGTTAAGATTTTCAAATATGATATTAAGATTTTTGTTTTATTATTGTGTTAAAATTAGGGTTTTCAAGTTTGAATTTTAGGATTTTGGGTCTAATTTTTGAACTTAGGTTTAAGGTTTTCATGTCTAAAATTCATTGGTTTCAATTTTTTTAAGTTATGATTATGGTGTAGGTTTTTGGGGTTAAGGTTAAGGTTTTCATGTCTAAATTTTAGGGTTTAAGTTTTGGGGTTAAAGCTAGGGTTTTCAAGTCTGAAATTTAAAGTTTAGGGTTTGATCTTTTAAAGTTATCAGTAGGGTGTAAGTTTTTATGGTCAAGGATTACCTTTTCAAGTTTGAATTTTAACGTTTAAGTTTTGTGGTTAAAGGTTTGGGTTTTCAAGTCTGAATTTTAGGGTTTAAGTTTTGGGGTTAAAGGTTTGGGTTTTTAGGTTTGAATTTTATGATTTAGGGTTTGATTTTTTTAAGTTATGATTAGGGTGTAGGTTTTTGGGGTTAGGTTTAGGGTTTTCATGTCTAAATTTTAAGGTTTAGGTTTTAAGGGTTAAAATTAAAGTTTTTAGGTCTGAAATTTAAGATTTATGGTTTAATTTTTAAAAGTTATGATTAGGGTGTAGGTTTTGGGGGTTAAGGTTAAAGTTTTCAACTTTGAATTCTAGGGTTTAGGTTTTGGGGTTAAAGTTAAAGTTTTCAAGTCTAAAATGTAGGGTCTAGGTTTTTGGGGTTACAATTAAGGTTTTTAGCTCTGAATTTTTGTGTATAGTATTTTAGGGTTAAATCTAGGGTTTTCAAGTCTTAAATTTAGGGTTTAGGTTTTGATTTTTTAAATGATGATTATGGTGTAAGTTTTTGGGGTTAGAAATTTCAGGTTTAATGGTTTGTTTTGCATCATAATAGGTGAGGTTTTAGTTGTATCAGGTAGGCCATCAAAGTTGACACCTAAGCAACATGTTTTGTTTTTATATGAAACATGACAATCAATAAAAGAATTCATATCCTATGCAACCACTTCTTAAACAATTAGTGGTCTTCAACAACTAAAGAAATAATTATGAACCATATTTGCAACTACCTAGTTTATATGGTAATATGTGTAGTTGCAATCTAGTGGTTATTACAATTAATGAATTAACGGAATGAATGTCTAACATAATGTTGGCATGTATTTTATTTTTAATACACTCAAGCTAAAGATGTAAAGTTGTTAAAGTGATTAAACATCAACAATAACTATGACATTATGATATTGCATGTGATATTAAAATGATTTGGTGTCTTATGCAACCACCTATTAAACAAATTGTAATATTATTTAAAATATGACATGAAAAACTAATGTCCATCACTTTACATTTAACATGTGTAATTTTGACACATGGTGTAAATATATGATCAAATTAACATAATTGTAATCATAACCTAATTGTATATTGTGAGTTATATAAAAAATGTAACTAATAATTGATATTATACACCATAAAATGTAATTTAACATGTACATTCATAAAGTTTTTCATAGGTCATATTGTAATGGCCATAATCATGTATGCATTACATGAAAACACATGTGTATATGAAGTTCAAGAGGAATCATTTTTCGGGATTTAGAAAACATGTTAAAATTTAATTCATTTTTTTTACAAATGGCATGCATACACATATAAAGGTTTAATGAATGATGATTATTTTTTTTAAAAAATAATCATGTGATATTTATGTGTATGTTTATAATTAAAAAGTTTACAATGAAATTTTTGAAATAAATATTCTAAATCAATATAATATATCTACATCTGAAAATTTGAAAATTATGATTTTTATAGAAGTATGGAATTTAAAATATGGATTAACTTTAATTTAAAATATTAATATTAGTTTTCATTTACGGCCCAAAAATATTAAATCGGTTTAACTTAATTATTTAAAAATCCAAATAATAAGAAATATATATTAAATATTAAAATGAGGTACAAATTACAAATTATATTTAATTTGTAATTGAAATCAGAATTTTAAAACATTAAGTTTGAATATTGAATTTTTAAATTTTATTTTTTTAAATTAAAATTATATAATTAAAATGTGAAATCAATTTATTATGAACTTACATAATTAAATAATCATATGATGTTTATATTTATGTGATGACATAATATATCACAAATTAAAGTATTGGTTGGATGGTTAAGGTGTTGGTTTATGGTCATGGAATTGAAGGTTCAATTACTTTTAATGACATTCTAAAATTGATCATAAATGATTACAATATGATTTCATGGTGTCATTAATGACTATAAAATGACTACATAATTTAATTTAAAATGTAAATCCATGTGGACATTACACATAGATATTTTGGACACAACTTGACACCATGTCATGTTGAGTTGCTTAAGTAAGTTGTCTAGCATGACTCTAATGATTATAATCATTTAATCCAATACGACTATAAATTTAGTTGTAAACATAATTGTTTTTTTCTAAAATCCTACTCATGAATGTCACTATGTATGCCACCTTTATTTGGAACTAGTTTAAATTTGCATTATGTGATGATGTGATATTCATTGCATCATGCATCAACATGCACATGAGAATGAAATCTAATGGCCCACGTTGAGGAAAGGGTTACTTTGGGTGTGCGTTTGTAGGAAATACCAAGGTGTACTGGGTTTATTGATGGCATTTTGATTAAGATTTACAAGTGGATTGAAGCACATTGCACATGGTTTAATGGGTGGAAAAAGATATATGCATTGAACAACATAGTCATTTTGGACCATCATGGGTTATTCATTTACATAGACATTGGTTATCCTGGTTCTTACCACGATGTGAACATGTTATGGCACTTTAGTGTTTACAAGAATTGGCGTCAACATTTCACCCATGGTGATGACTACTTTGAATACCTATTGGGAGACCCAAGTTATATGGGCAAAAAGAGATGTTTATTATGCAAAAAATAGGGTGACAAAAGCTAGCGCCAAATGCGCCAAATGTTGTAGTGTGGGCCTATAACAAAATGCATGTAGGTTTTAATGTGTTAGTGGAGTGGAACATAGGTGGGTTGAAAAGAAAATGGAGGTGCATTATGAAGAGGTTTGATTCAACCAAATCAAAATATGCACATTCCAAGTTGTAGCTCTCATAATTAATTTCCTACATAAGAAACACATGGACCTCACATATGAAGTTGTTGGTGATCATATTGTTAACCCAATTGCACATGGTTGGGCTAGGGACTTTTAGCCACATGTGCAAAATAACTCTAACCTTTAATTTTACCCAAGTAATAATTTGCAAAGTATAAGTTGTAAGAAATTACCATGGTGTTAAGCTAGACATAATCAACAAGTTGCTTTGGTACCTTTTCCTTTCAAAGGGTTTTAGCTTTATTCAATGCCTCATACTCAGATATTTGTGTGTATGGTACATTTGGCTCTAAAGCTATATTTGCCCATAATTTAGCCATCCCTAGGAACATGCACAAAAAAGAATGGACCATTCACACTCAGATCTACATACATATCATTGGTTTAACAATCATTGGACATAAACTTAACTAATCAACCCTACCACCAAAACAATCATTAGAATTCAATGACCAAATTTCAACTAATGGATTTCAAGTCAAAAAAATTATTAAAAACATGTTTACAAATCATGCAATGGATTTAAATTCAAAACAATCACTAGAAACACGGACGACTTTCAAAAACGTTTAAATACCATATTCATCAAAGCCAAAAGACTAGGGTATATGCTTGAATTATAGACCATACACACATATTTTTAGTTCATTTAAAGACTCTTTCATTCCAATTACAAAATGAATTATTAAACTTTTGGAGCTGAAGAATTAAAGGTAAGGTTTCAGGGCCATACTCAGAACCACACACATCGTGGTTGAAAATGGGCAATTAAGGTTTCAGGGATACATAAATACCCATACACATGCAATCTAGTAGATATTATAAGCTTGAAAGTTCATATCCATGAAGACAAGTTTTAAGCATGTTTGAATACCATACTCATTAAGGCCAACAAATTAGGGTCTATGCTTGAATTGTAGACCATAAATATAGGTTTCCACTTCATTAAAAAACCCCTAGCTTCCAAATTCAACTTCAATTATCAAATTTTTATAGCTACATGTTTTAGGGTGGGGTTTTGGGGCCATACTAAGAGTCACACACATGTAGTCTATCAAAAAACTTGAAGTCATTATGGCTAGATATGGATAGGTAAGGTTTCAAGGGTATATAAGCACATGGGCACATGCAATCCAATAAACTTTATAAGTTTGATAACCATCAGATTTAGGAAAATGGGTTTAAAGTGTGTTTGAGTACCATACGAACATCAGGGCCAACATATTAAAATCTATGCTTGAATTGTAAACCTTAAACACCAATTGCCACTTCAAGTATAAACTTTTAATTTCCAAATTGAACTTCAATTACAATGCTTCAAGGCCATACTTAGAATCACACACATGTAGTCTATAAAAAAACTTGAAGTCATTTTGTTTGGACATGGATAAATGAAGAACTTTCAGGGATACATAAGTACTTGGGCACATGGAATCCAATGAACTTTGTAAGCTTGCAAGCCATCAATCGAGGAAGACGGGTTTTAGGTGTGTTTTAATATGATATTCATTAAGGGCAACATATATAGGTCTATGTCTTTTTCTTTAAGTTGACAATTTAAATCTAACCACAAATTTGGAAAAGTATTGTTTTAATGACATGTTAATAGCATGTAAATGCATGACATTCTGCGAAAAATTGGATTACGACACAAAAAATGAACCACCCTACCTTGCAACCACTCGATTATGTAAATTCAATAAGGGGTTTTTGGTTGGGATTTTTCATATTTAGGGGTGAAAGGATCACAAATGATTACATAAAAAATTGTAAGTTAGGGACATGTGTGGCAATGTAGAAAAAACATGGATGACATCTTTCATTTTCAAGGAATTCTTGTCATTTTTCACAAGGTCAATTCTTAGAGGCATCTCTCAATCTAATAAACATCTATCGATCCCACATGGGCATGAGTCATATGTAACCCTAAAAGCAATAGAACAAGCACAAACATAGTGACTTTACCTTCACACACATTTCATTCATTGCATCCCTTATATGAAAGCTATATTAAGCCTTTCAAGATTTCATTTAGAAAGGAAAGAGACAACATGGTTAGATCCAATTATCAAGAACTAAACAAAACAACTCTTGTTGGTTAGGCAACAAAACATTGGAAATCTCATTGTCAAAAAATAAAAATGGGTTTGAAGTTACATGGAATTAACATTTGAATCCAAGGGCCATGGACTGCATGACCAAGCTCAATGAAATATACACATGTACAACTAACATGAGCATGTAAGATGAAGACAATCACAATGAATGTCAAGTTTAGGAATAACATGTAATTGTTATGAATTATTCAATATATCAAATATAAAGGTTGTGGAAATAGGAAACATGGAGCTTAATGATTTAAAATACTATGTGGAGCCACCTAGGTGTTCTATTATTCTAAAGGAGATAAGGCCAATAGACCATGTCATTGAGATAATAGTAAATTTAAAAGGTCCTATTAAAAAGCTTAATTCTAAAAGGCAAATTCTAAAGGTGCTTTGCTTTGCAAATTTGTTGTCATTGCCCCATTTGCTTACAAGGAAGACACAAGGAACAAAACTATTAGTTGATTACAACATATTGCCTATTGTCACATCTAATGTGTCTTTAGATATTATGCGGCAAAAAACTTTGGACAAAGAGGTGGTTGAACAAATTTACTACTACAAAAGTATGGTTTTCTTGCTACCAACGTTGTGATTAAGATGACTATACAATCATGATATAGGATAGAGTACTAGTACAAAGAGACTAAAGGTGTCCATTATGATTAACATCAAAAGTAGCAATGTTCTTGATTTAAAAAACTAACATTGGAGTTAAATCAGACACCATGTTTCACATGTGACGGAGATGGCACCAATGCGAAGTTGTCTATGTTGACTGATATAATTAATGTGACTAAAATTAATCATCAAATTATGATTGATGTGACTATAATGTTATTTATAATATGATGTGGCAATATTAAAATAAATTTATTATTATAAGTTATTATTATTTGTGTTAATCACAGAAAAAAATGATGACATAGTTAGGCTTAGATGTTTATCAATTTTTATTAATAATTATTTCACATGAAATATTTTTTTTTAATAAAGGACAACAATTCAAAATTTTAGAAAATGAAATGGGAAAATGGAGTACATAATATACTTAATTTGAGTTTTTGTACATACATATATATACTAATATTTCACAAATATATATTATAATCATTAACTATATAACTATATGTCAATTTTGAACTATCCAATTACCATTATTTAGTTAATATTTGTAATGAATAAAGTGAACACATCATGTGTAATTCCAAATTAAATTAATATTGAACCACACACTAGTGACCATATATGTGATGATCTTTACATCACCTAACCTTAAAGGCCCATACTTTTGGATATATATTTCAACATTACTATAAAAACTTTGAACACATAGTTGACATTATGGATATTTGAAATGACACAAAAAGGTTCAAGTCAAGTAGATGATTTATAAAATTACAATAACACATGTACATGGTTTTGAACATTGTTTTGAACCTTCCATTAGATGAAATTTGCATATTTTCAACTACAATTTACAACTAATTTTTAGCTACAAACAACATTTGCAACTAAAATGACTTGTAGTTGCATTGGACAAGTTGCATAAGACATTAATTGCAAATGATGATGTCATGATGATGTCATCATATAAACACTGGATGAAGTATGTATTTGAGTTGACTATATTTTTCATTTGCTAATTATATAACACACGCAACTATTATGCAACTAGTGACCAATTTATAATGACCAATGTCATCTTGCCACATGGCATATTAAATTTAAAATAATAATAAATATATATATAACCAAAAATTTTATTTCAACCATTTATTTTTAAGGTCTTTGATTCATACACATGGACAAATAGTTTTGTGCCACGTGGCAACATGTATGATTTTTGAAACATTTCAAATAAAAATAGGTGGGTAGGTAGGGAAGTCTAAGATGGGTATGTAAATAGGTTGGTAGGTAGGCAAGTAAGTCTTAGGACATTTTTTAATTTGTTTTATTTTATTTTGGATTTAACCAAACTAGGGTTAAACTTCTTCAATTGGTTCATCCCATTTGGCAAATCTTAATATTTTAATGTTTATAATGCATCTGGTTATATTGTTGACACACTTGAAAGGGAAGCCAAACAATATGGGATAAAAAATCTAGTTGCAAATAATTTACAACTAGGTTGTGACTAGATTTTTTATCCCATAAAATTTGGTTTCCCTTTCAATTGTGTCAACTCCATAAATAAATAACTCATTCATGGACCATGTAGTTAATTCACTAATTAACTAACTAATTCACTAACTTCATATTTATTTACAACCTAATTACTTGTTATTAACCTATTACTTACCTATTTATCTATTTATTACCTATCTACTTATTAGTAATAAAAAATCATGATGGCATCAAATATTAATTAAAAGTTATTATTAACTAATTAATTAATCAATAGTAAACATCCATCAATAGTTAATATTAATAAATATGAATGATCAAGTATTAATTAATAGATATTTAATTAATAATAAAATATTTAATTGAAATCATTCATTTTTGTTAATTAAATAATTATAATTAATTAATTAATATTTAAATAATGAATAAATATTTAATAAATTATTATAACTTACTGATGATTAAATATCAAATACCAATTGAATAATAATTCAATATAGTTTATTAAATCATATTTAATTTTAATGATGGAATAAATAATAAATAATCAGAATTAATATAATAATAAATTTCAAATAGTTATTATTTAATTAATAGTAAATGAATAATTATTTAATATTAATATTTTTGAATCTTACTAACTTTTAATTCCAAAAATTTAAATATTATGTATTAATTACTAATTATCAACTATTAATGATTATTTAATATTAATTAAATAATTATTCAATATTAATTAATTTCATCATTATAAACCTAAAACATTTTTTTACACATTTAATATACCATTAATATATTTTTCACAAAAAAATTCATTAAACCTTACAGATATCTTGATAATATTCATATAATATATAAGTAGACTTTTTAATTGTACAACCTAGAATATGTATACTTATCATGCCCATGATACACATTATACATCAATTTGTGATTAAATTTTGGTTACACCTGCAACTAATGGGCCATGGGGGCTTATTCGTGGAGGAATATAATCCTAAAAGGATTCACATAGGAGGATGAAGAAGATAGTAGTTGCACATTAGTTGTAATATAGTCACAACCCCCCCCCCCCCCCCCCCCCTCATTCCTAGGGTGAGGGTAGAAAGAAAAGACAAAAAAAAAAAACAAAACTACACACACCAAAC
>Ga0116231_10001302_pt1 | contig 50566 bp, 34 predicted proteins | sample S1TSphgellanicum_2_FD_89695 | JGI IMG/M metagenome (GOLD analysis project Ga0116231, IMG submission 89695) | Host-associated microbial communities from peat moss isolated from Minnesota, USA - S1T2_Fd - Sphagnum magellanicum MG | ecosystem: Host-associated > Plants > Peat moss > Unclassified...
AAAAATAAATGTAAAAACAAAAAAAAAAAAAAATTAAAAATTTAAAAAAAAAAACAAACAAAAAATTTTAAAAAAAAAAAAAAAAAAAAAAAAAAAACACTCAATAAAAAAAAAAAAAAAAAAAAAAAACAAAAAACACAATCATTAATAAATTCGGGGTTATATGCCAAAAATGATAAAAGAGGATGCTTGGTGGCCACAAGGGATTAGGGTTAAGATGTAAGAAAAAAGATTATTGATCATCATTGTCCAAGAATATACAAATATAATTTCATACCATGAATAAATTTATTAAACAACATTGAGATCAAGTTAATGATATAAAAAGCTCTAAGAAATCAAGAACACAATTTCATCCAAGTCCAAAAGATCCTTCACACATTACTAGATGCATTGGCAACATCGAGATTTACTTTAACCCTACTAGCACAAGCAACATGAATAGAAAGTTGACTTTTGTTTGATATATTTTTTCAGATTAGAAATGAAAAAAAAACATATGAAATGTTCAGCCATTGTTCTGGATCTACAAAATTACATTTCCATTTTCCATTCTAACAATCCTCATATAGATTTCGTTCATTCATATTTGTGCCCTTTTTCACAGGGACCCACCATTGAACCTTCACCATTTTGAAAAATGCATTTTCTTCATCTTTCACAACATCACCTTGTGCTTTTCCCATCCAAAATAGAAACAAGGTTCGGATCATGCAACCTAACGAGAACAAAATCCTCATCATTAAGATCTCTAAATGGGGTGTACGTAATTGAAGGTTTCATGTTTTTTGACCCACAATAAAGGCGTTGAATTGGGTCCTTTGGATCAACATTGACAAGAATGGTGGATAATGAAACCCTAAAATAGTTGGATACCCTATGACTGGACAGGGGGTGACCGAACGGGGAACCTGTTTGTGGTTTCTGTAATGTGAAGGCCAATTTTGTTTTAAGGGTTTAAGAGTTAAGCCCGCTGAAAATTGGTTTAATGAAGGCGGTGGGGTTTATGATTTTGGGGAGGTGAGGATGGCAACGGTGCATGGGAAGCTTGTGTAGGAAGCTTGGAAATCAGACATGGAGTGGTGCTGGGTTCGAAAGGTTAGGGAGGAAGACAAGGAATGAGGAGGATCCAGGGGGGGTAGAGAGTTTTCTTTCTCGGGTTGTCTTTGCAACTGCTTGGCTTGTTGTTGAAGTTCTCCGCTGCACCAGTGACTGAGTTGAGCAATTGTGCATGCCTTGGAAGCAATTGATATGAAGGGTTGATGCCAAGGAATGACTAGGATATGAGGGGTCCGAGCTGTAGATTTGGGGGCATATTGAAGAGAGAGTGAGAATGAGGGATGGAGAGTATGTGTTCCAGGATCTTGCATCTGTGTTATAGGCAGTGGTTTGAGTGAGTACCAGATACCCTTGAAGGGTATCCTTATGGTGGACAGAATGTTGATTGCAGGGAAGGAGTGAAGAGAAGGATTGAAGCCAGAAGTCTGTCGTTCGTCTTTGCATAAGAATCTGTCACCTTGAGTAGCTTTATGGGAGCTTGGTGTTTACTGATCAAAGTCAGGTGTCTTAGAATGCAGTTGGGTCTAAGAGTTTCCGGGTGTTGGGTTTCCAGACAATAGGAATGAGAGCACAATGCATAGAAACATTCAGTGGGGTGTGGGTTAGCAGCTCAAGGGATCGAGCGAACACGGAGAGCTCTAGCCTCAAAGGCCATACCTTGATTGATGTCTGATTTTTGATGTATACTCCGGAGCCAGAAAGATTGTGCTCTTTGGAGATTTCCATGAATGGCAAGGTGCAAGTCTTGAATTCGGTTTGTCTGTTCTGCTGATCTGTGAATGTATGAGCTGTTCCTATCCAAAGATCAGTGAATGCATGTAGAAATATTCCGAGATGAGTTTGTAGAGAAAGGGTCAAAGGGAGTGGTCTATCTCAGGAGATTAAGAAGGGAGACCACTCTGATTAGGCCCGTACTAGTGGTCAGATTCTCTGTTGGGTCTCGTCACCCTCTCTTTTGGTGACAACCCAATTACTTGAAGGCCAAAACTCTTTTAAAAGGGTAGAACTTTGACCAAGTAAAGGTTTAGATAAATGTAACAAGATATCCTCCTAATACTCAACATACAACTTCATCTTCATTTCATAATCTACACTTTGTGCAATACCCACCTTCCAGAAATCCATGTATTTGGATAGTCCAACACTTATGAACTTTTATCTCTCAACAAACTTGGAAGGATTAATGCCCCCAAATGGGATGGTAAGGAACAAGGTTAGGGACACCCACATGTAATTTTGGTGACCCATTAGGATTAACTTTCCATAATCTAATCATAAGCACATCTACAAGACTCCATACATGATCTATGGGAGAAACTTTGTATTGCATCACAAGTCAACCCGATGAATCAACAAAAAATCTAAAAAGATGCATATCAGTATGCCTTGTACCAAAATCTCAAAACCATTTTTTAAACAACCTACTACCCAAGACTCAAAATTTGGAATCTCCTAAATCAACTAAAGAATAAATGGTCATTCTTGGGAGACCATAAACACCCTCATCAAATCAACCAAAACATAATTATTTTGTTCTTTTAACTTATTTGACAAATACCCAAAACATCCATCAATATATTCATGTGTATGGCCAATGACAAAAAATCTAATTTCATTTCTTCAAACACATCCTTTGTAATTAACAATGAAAAAAATGTCAACAAATGCTGATTTTTGTTGTCTTTCACAATTATCCATTTGGAGAAGCAATTATTTAGCAATGGTTTCACACCAATAATTTTTTCTAACATGCATAATTCACATACACAATGTGATTTTCCTTGTAGAAGATGCGCAAATAATGAGTTTTGTGGGGGTTCCTCAAATAATAATTTTGACTCTACAACCAAGGCCATTTTTTAAGTGTGAAAGAGAGCCGCAACAAAGAGCCAATTGTGAAATTGGGATTGTTTAGCCACAACTCATTCGAATATTGAGCATATCTTTCATCCTCATGTCCATGGGCTATCATACTTATAAGAATAATAGGTATTGTCCAAACCCAAAAATCAATTTGTTACACACTTGGAACCTTGGAATAGTAGTTTTGGTGTGATCCATTTTGTCATGGATAACGCAAAAGGAATCCTTCCTTTGATCAAACAAACTTTGTCCTCCATGTATGATATAAATTTCCACATGATTTTTGGTGCTAAATGTCTTTTTTAAAACTTCATTGCATACTCAATTGTATCATTGCTATGCTTTCCCAATTTGGATATTAAATCCTTGAGAGATCCACAAATAGTACATTTTGCAAAAATTGACCTTTGTTTTCACGCATCTACATTTAGATGGTGTCTTTTCCTCAATTGATTCATAGCAAATCACAAAATACCTCCAATGTTTAATTCCTTGCTTATATGTAGTAATGTAAACAAAATCCTAAATCAACTAATGCTTCAACAAAACAAATGGTGAAATAATCGAACATCTTTAAACATGCAATCACTACCAATCCAAATGACAATCCATCTATCCAATTACTTGATTATTTTGCTCTTGAAGACTCTTCCAAGATTCAATAAACGTCACACATTTTGTCTACCATTTCCAATGCACCTTTCATGTGATGTGGCATGTATCCGTAGACAAGTCGATTAATGATTGAATATTTTATTATGCTTGCTTTGTAATTGATATTTGTAATTTATGTGTACCCTTATTACCATGTGGCAGAATTTGATAACCTCATTTGGTACTAGACTTGTACAACATATACATTGACCTAGACACACAAATGATCTTATACCAAGTAGTTTCACAAATATCCACACGTTGCACAGTGAGATATTTTCGTTACTTAATGCCTCTTTTCATATGCAACCTTCTTGGAATATCTAATCCATAGGTTCTTGAGTTCTCAAATGATAAGCTCCAAAACTCATGCCTCAAGAACAATGTCTTTTCATGAAGGAAATGTTGGCAATAATTCAACCCACAACATGTCAATCCACTCACATTTTACACAAACTCTTTAAACAAAACCTTGTCAATCGTAGAAAAAACACCTTTAGAATCACATGAGCCTTGTTTCCTCTTATGAAAAGTATATATATATATTTCATTCCCATTGTTCCCAGCTCATCAACATCTAGAACATGGCTTTTATTATGTGTCATGAGATGTTTTTGTAAAGAATAGTCGTTAAAAATAATTTGAGACAATGGCCACTTCCAAATCATCATGACTTTTGACATAGTACCAGGACAATAGACATAACCCAACATGATCCTCATTAAACTAATTGTCTAGAATTGCCTCCATAGAGTTGCATGCTATAACCCAACCTTTGGCAATGAAAACATCATCATCAATTAAAAGATCACATTCAATTCCTCTCCACTGAAACCTACAACTTCCTGCAATATTTGAATTACCCACGCCCTAGTCATCCACATATTGCTTGCCACATTCATCCTCACATCATCGCTTACTTGCTTCCTCTTCCTACTCCTAATATTATGTTAGAATTTCCTCGTTTTCTCTTTCGTCACATCCTATCGCCACTTTGTCCTTAATTCCTTCATCATTGTCAAAATTAGATCCAAATGCCCCAATAGAGCATTCCACATGCTTGTTAGATGCAAAATTCAATTCCAAATTAATTTCCTTATCACAAAAACCATCTTGCATGTCTCCCAATTCTTCAACTTCATCAACATTTTTAGAAATGAATTCAAGCAAATATGCATCACAACATGAAACTCTTTTCTTCCCAAGATTATTACAATCATCCATGGAAACATAACATTACTGTAACCCTATGGTAGTCACAACATCATCCAAGATAAATCCTTCAAAGGTTAAAATACTTCCATTCCAATAGCTAACCCGACATATCTAGCAATTGGCATTAAAACAAAAATCTTACACTCCTCAAAGGCTTCAAACGTAGTTTCAATAAAAATAATTACGCAAGTTTCTACCCTTGAAACAACATGTACTAGAATAAAAGATGGATTTCTACAAGTTCCATTTCCTATCATGACCCTTTCACTTTCCCATGAGTCCCAGATTTCAAGATTATTCCCAAATATGATTTTGTTAGCCATGTTTTCATAAAATCTAGAAGAACACAAAATTGAGATCAAATTGACCAACATAAGCCAAACGCTAGACTTCTAAGAAAAAAATTTGAACATTTATATTAGGAAAGTTGGAGGATTGTTTTTCAAGTAAAATTCCCCACTCCAAATGGCTTCTAGCTAGTCGATTCACCAAAAACATATTCAGTCACCATGAGATTTATCATCCATTGGCCCGGAATAAAAGCTTGATGACCTCAAGGAAATTTTTCACCTTTTTGCTTGAAAAAAACACATGGTGACCGCTAGGATTTTTTTCATCATTCTACACCTAAAGGATGTTTAAAGGCCAATAATAAATTTCTCATCTTACTAAATAAAAAACTCATGGTTTCCTCCAAGAGGATTTACATCTTCCAACCTAAAAACGTTTGGCGACTTCCAAATGTTCTGACATCAATTAAAGGTGAAAAGACCCCTATGGCCACCAAGCTTTTTTTCATCTGTAATCTTTTTTTTAAATGCCTAGCAGCCACTTGGCATTTTTTATCCTTAAAATTTGAAAAAACACTTAGCAACTAGTAGGTGTTTCCTTCAAAATAGGAAAAACACTTGGTAGCCAACAAATGTTTTTGCATCCATCAAATTTGGAAAAACGCTTGGCGACTACCATGCATTTTATCCTTCAAAATTAGAAAAACGCCTAGCAACCACTAGACATTTTTTCATCCTTCAAATCGAAAAACCTCTTGGTGTCTACTAGGTGTTTTTTCATTATTCCATAAACACATTTCTTCAATTTATTAAACCAAAAAAATGCTTGGCAATTGCCAGGCATTTTTTCATCCTTCAAAATAAAAAAAAACACATGATGGCTGCCACTAGGTGTTTCTTCAATCCTTCAACATGAAGCTCAATTATTTAGGGAAAAAATGAAATATATATATATAAAAATTGAAAGAAGAAATAGAAAATGAATCTTTTTTTGACTCTTCAATCATGAAAAGGGTGTCCACCCTAATTATATTCATTCCTTCATTGTACACTAATAAATGCCAATTCAATGAACATTTAAAATGATCTCATAGTAACATATGTGCAGTGCCTACTTTAAATATAATCATGTAATTTATCATACAATAGAATTTTCAATTTCTAATTCATATATTTATAATAAATCCTTGTATCCTTGTATAGTTTTAAGCGATATTGTTTCTTTGGACTAGATGAGACATGTTTCATTAAATTATAGTGAGATTTTAAATTGCAATGTAAAATTGATAGTTGAATACAATAAAATTCAAAGAAACAAAACATCCAACAACCAACAAAATATATGACTAATTCCACATGGACATACTTCAATGAATTCCAACTTGACATACTTCAAATGTGAACAACTTATCATTTTTGAATAATAGATGCGAATTGCGATCAAAGTTGTTCCTTTGTTTTGAAGATTTTGAGCCATGTATTTTCTATTGTATCTTCATGATTGAGGCTTTCTGAATTCATACCTTGCATATATGAATAATTTCTTCCTGGACTTGGAATTATTCAATTTGCTTTTTTGGGTTTGGTTCCAAAGCTTTTAGATGACATCCTGATTCTAGAAACCAAATAGTTAAACTATGAGGATTACTAATGTTTTTACGAAATTCAATTTCATTCTATATTGCTAATATTTGTGCCGCACCTAGTTATCCTAAATGATGATGCTTTATGAAGGTTATGAACTATTGTAGGATGTAATTACACATAAAAACAACGTAGTAACCCAGATACTTAAACCTAAATCCCTAATCCATTATAATTTAGTTGAGAGGTTTTTATTAGGTTGAATTGAACATAATTAAACATAATGATGATTAAGTTGAACCACTGATTGATATTCGTTATCTCATCAGAATATTGTTGTAGAATTTGAAAAAGAAAGCAAGTAGATGTATTTAGATGAGTGCCAGTGTTCTGCGCACTTCTTGTTGTCGAGTGGAAGTAGGGCGAGCTTTTTGTTACACATGTGTAGCAATTTGGCAACCCTAGCTATGGATCTCCTCATCAAAGAGAAGGGGGATATGATTGCAATGATTAATGAAAGAATTGAAGGTGCAAGGACACAAATAGAAGACACATACAAGATGGAATAGAATAAGAGATGAATGTTAATTTTGCAAACTAAGAATATGACAAAAACTTGCAAGGTAGAATGAAATCAGATGTGGAACCTAATTCAAAAAACTGTAAATGCTCGATGTTCTAGCGCATTGAATTGCTTTTCAAACCCTCTTGATTGAGTGGAGGGAGGAAATCGATATTCTACTTGCCCTATAACATATTCTGGGAAAAGCAATGGTCGTGGAATGGTATAATGATCTATGCACTTTTGTCACAACTCGTTGTCTTCAACTTCCATTTCTGCTTTTGTAGTGCACATTGAAGCCAACCCTAAACGTTTGGCTGAGAAATTTTCATCATTGCAAAAAAACTTTCTAGAACTTTGTCTCTATAAAACTCTTACCTCTTTGTAACAGTAAAAAGGATATATGAAAGTGTGGTCCCCACTCTAAAAATAATGATTGAACAATTATATGTTGGAATGCCACTCATAAATTAATTGAACCTAAGTACATGAAGTTCCCTCCCAAAAATAGATTTTGTGATGTCGAATTTTTTTGGAGATTTCAAAAGAATGGTTTAGCAAGATTTGGCTACATAATATGTATGATTGTCGAAGTTGTATGAATGTTGTTCCTCCAAAATTGAACAATTTTTTTTTACGTTTTTGAAAAATGTCATTTGTACTAGAGAAAAATTATTTTTTAATGCTTATCAAGTATTGAACATATTCATAGAATATGTTCACCCATGGGGTTGCCACGTGGCATACTAAAATAATTTTGGAACAAAAATATAAGTACCCAAGTAGGTCGATACATAGCCATAGGTAGGTAAGTAGTTAGGTAGGAATTAAAATACAAAAAAAAGGTGAATTAATTATTTGAATTATGGAATATTTTTGGACACTTATTCATTTATTTAATTATTAAATTTCATTAATGAATTCATATGAATAGATGTTAATTCAGTTTAACTAATTAGTTCATAGAAAGTAAGTATATTACATATTAATTATTAATTTAAAAATTAATGACAAATACTTCTTTATGAATATTGAATAATAAAATTTGAATATATAGAAACATACCCATATATACATGCTTATTGAAGGTTTAATAGAGTATACACTTTGTTTAATAGAATATAGTACACACTTTATGACATGCAAACTTTTCAAATTTTGTATTAAGTTTACTGAAAATTGAATCTAGAGGCCTTAATGATTTTAAGTTTCTATTTATAGAAATTGTCTTTCTTTTAAATTGAATTGGAGTAAATTACTTCTTATTGTGATTTACCATGCTTTTGCTTGGTCACATGGTTTTAAGTAGTCAGATCATATTAAGTTGCATTTATTGTTCTAAGTTAATAATCCCATGGTGGCCACCATGTCATATTTATAAATGTAATGCCTATTGAACAAATTAGCTTGCACAAGTGCACAAGTGTATGTGTATATATGGATGTACATATGTATGTATATGTATGTGAACATATGTGGGTTTATTTGCATGTTTTATTGTTTATAGGTAGAAGATAAATTATCTATTAAATAGTTATGTGTGTGTTGAAAAGAATATATAAAATTATAGGTCATGATATGTACATCATAGATATTTTAATGTGTGTTCCATATGGAAATTTTAAAGATAAGATTTTTTTGGATATGGGCATGTGTGTGTTTTTGTTTGTGTGGGTGTGTGTGTTTTTTTGGGACAATGTGAGTGTGAATGTAAGTGTTTATTTTTGTTTGTATGGGTGTGTATTTTTATTCATGTGAGAGTGAGTTTGTGTGTTTTTTATTGTTTGTCTTTATGTGGATATGTTTGTGTGTATAGTTCAATTATGAACTTTTTCATTTAATGATGCAAAATTTTGCATTTTTTATTTTTTTGAAGCATAGAAATGGATTGTATATGTTTGAAATGAAATTAATATTGATATGAAAATAATTATGATTTTTCATTTTTAAATGGACATATATATATTTGATTGTGTTTTTGATTTATTAGAAATAAAAATAGTAACCAATTTTTTTGCATTCTTAAACGGTTTATATCTTTCTATATATATGTTTGTTTATATGTATATGTTGTGTGTGTGTGTATATCTATATATATATATATTAGCACTAATGGTTTCAACACAAAAAAATGGAATGTAACAAGATGCACACGAAAATTGTTCCCTAATGCTAAAAACTAGTCGTTAGCACCAAGGGATTTCTTTGTGCATACTGGCATTCCATTGTTTAGTATTAAAGGCATTTTACCCGACAACGATCAAAATATTGTTACTCTTTTAAAACATAAGGGGTGCAAAAAATTGTCTTTTATAAGTTTGGCATCAAGGTCCAAATGGTGGCTAGTGGGTAAATGAATGAAAGCACACATCATTGCTTGGTGGGAAGCCAACAAAAAAAATAGACATCTAAATGAAGGTTCTATGACATGTAAGTTTTCAAACAAGGATACTTACTCCTTGACTTGGTGAAGAGGTATATTTTTAAACATTTGTAAAAAAGAGAGAGAAAGTCTTGTAAATGTATATCCATAATTTTAAAAACAATACTAACATCTTTAAAATGTTGATGATATAACTTGTCCTTCTTTTGAATTGAATTTTGAGTAGATTACTTTTTATGTTTACTTTGCCATGGTTCTGCCTAGTCACATGGTTTATTGGGTTATAGGATCGTTATAAGTTGCATTTATTGAAATTTCCAAGACTTCCTTTTTAAAAAAGTGAAGCCCCTAGTGGCCACCATGTCATAATTATTTCTGTTGTAAGTGTCGTGACAACAATAATTGTTCATGCCAACTTAAGAGTGCACAACAAGGTACATACCTCCTTATTAGCCTATTTATAGTATGCAAGTAAGAGGTAGGGAACTTGTACCTATCCTTCTACCACCTAGTAGGTACCAATTTTATCTATGTGCCTACTACCTACTATAGCTTTAAGTATGATACAACTATTACTAACTAAATAGATAGGTATGTACTTATTAAGTAAATACATACATGATTAAGTCTACTTGCAAATGACATATGTTGTAAGATTAGGGGCTTAAGGTTTATGGTTATTTAAAAAGGGCTTTTAAAAATTAAAATTTGTGGTAAGAAAAACATGTTTTTCTTCTAATGTATATTGGATTATTAAATAATGTGTATGAATTAAAAAAAAACTTTAGTCAAAATTTGAAATTCTTGGTCAAAGAAATTCAATGTTTTTTGCAAATTATGTATATTGAATATGAAAATTATTGTGTCATTTTAGTCCCGTATGAAAAGTTCCACTCATATGTTTTCACAAAAAACATTTCAATAAGGTTTTTCATTCAAATAAGGTTTTGCAAATACTATAAACCTTTGGAGGGTAGTTATGTGTTTATACATTTTGTTTTTATTGTATTTTTATTGAAAAACTGTATTATTACTTTTCAAGAAAGTTATTATTAAATCATTTGAATTGAAATAAATATTGATATTTTGAGATTACAAAGTTTTTATAAATTTTGGTGGAGAATTTCACATTTAATATTTTTGTAAACAATTTTTTATTTCACATATAAATGGATGACATATATTTGATGATGTACGTGTATATGCAATTTGTTTTCACTTTATTCAAATGGAGGTTTGGAGATCATATGGAACTACTATAGATAATAAATAGCTATGGAAGGCATGCACACCCCATTTTATTTCATTCTAAGGTGCTGCAAGTATTGTAGACCTATGGAAAAGGTACTTACCTTCCAATTTTTTAATATTTTTTTTTTTGTTTATTGTGTATAGTTCCTTTCTAAATTTCTACCACTATAATAGTTTGTAAGCTAGAAGGTGCCCTACTGTATTATTTTTTTCTTTGCAATAACACATTATGGTTACTTGAGTAGTTGTAATCAAGTTAACAAGTGAGGGTAACTCTTTTCAAAAGAGAGGTTGAATAAACTTTATTCCTTCAACATTACCTCCCTAGGGTCGGGGGTTGCATTTCCACCCTTATAACCCCTCATCACCTAGAAACATTTCATATACCACATACACAAATAAACCTTCATCATTAACCTCCAACACAACACCATTGCGATGAAATACACTCTTGACTCATGGCCACCACCTCTAACAATCCAACCTATGCCATTATTGTATTAATCTAAAATTGGTTAATTTAAACCAAACACCAAATTAAGCAAACTAATGCAAGAGTCCATATCCTATACAGGGCATGGCCTAAAAACACAACGAAAAATTGACTTTTTATTGATTGTTTAATGATCTGAAAAATTATTATAGCAATTGACACATGTAACAAATTACCATTTAAACTCCAAAAATCCAATGCGTAAAAATATCAACTAAAAAAGTAAGGCCCTTGAACCATGGCATTACCAAATTTAGTGTGGGCACCAATAATACATCATTAAAACCATTTGTGTGCATATGCACATGATACAAGTGTTTCAATGCTTCTAATCAACTTATGCACCATAAATTTACATGAATATCACAAAATATAAGGAATAGTGATGTGTACAAATTTTGATACATGGTTTTGGGTTTAGGATTTAAGGTTGAATTTTAAGGGTTTTGGGTGAAGGTTTAGGGTTAGGGCATATAATGAGATTCTAGGGTTTAAGGTGAAAAATTCAATTTTAGGGTTTTAGGGTTTGGGGTTTATAGTTAAATTCTAAGCTTTAGGGTTTAAGGTGTAAGGTATATGAATTAATGAATTATAGGGTTTGGAGTTGATGAATTCCATGGTTTAAGATTTGGAGCTCAATTTTAGAATTAAAAATTTAAAGTTGAATTTTAGGGGTTTTGGGTCCAAGGTTTAAGGTTTAGGGTATAAAGTTTGGAGTTGATGAATTCTATGGTTTAAGGTGTAAGGTGTATGGTGTATGAATTAATGAATTATAGGTTTTATGGTTTAGGGTTTAAGGTCTAGGTTGTAAGGTGTTGGGTTTAAGGTTTAAGATTCTAGACTTGAATTTTAGGGATTAGGCATTTGAGTTGAATTCTAGGGTGCAAGGTTTAAAGTTGAACTCTAGGATGTAGGCTTTAAAGTTCTTTTTTTAGGTTGAAGTCTAGGGGTATATAATGCTTAAAAGATGTATAATGTTTTTCTAGTAAAAATGATTTATAATATTTTTCCAATAAAAATGATTTATAATGTTTAACAAGAAACAACTAGTAATATTAAATGATTTGTATTATGAAACCAAAAGGACATTTTAATTCAAAATATTTAAAGGCAAATGCATGAATGAGGGTTTAGAGTTTAAGGTTCAAGGTTTAAAGTTTTAGGGTTTTCAATGTAGGATGTAAGGTTTTGAAATTAAGGTTTAAGATTTCGAACTGAATTCAAGGGAACTTTTAATTCAAGTGATTTTGGTTTAAAATCCAATAGTAAGGTTCAAGGTTTGAATTTCAAATTTTAGAATTTTAAATACACAAATTTAAGGTTTTGGGTTTAATATTAAAGGTTAGGATCAGGGTTAAGTAAATTGACATCAAGATCTAGATGGTGGTTAGTGGTGAAATCAATGAAAGCATTCATTGTTGCATAGTGACTTAGTGGGAAGCCAATAGAAAAAATGAACATCTAAATGTTGTAGTTGTAAGATCGCTATAAGTTGCATTTATTGAATTTTTCCAAGACTTTTAAATTAAAAAAAAATGGAACCCCCTAGTGGCCACCATGTCATAATTATTTGTGTTTATGCAAATGTTAAGGGTATAGGGTTTAGGGTAATTTAGGGTTTTTAGGGTTTGGTGTTTAAAGATATTCAGGGTTTAAAAAGGTTTAGAATTTTAAATGGTTTAGGGTTTAAGGTTATTCAAGATTTTTTGGGTATAGGGTGTAGGGTTATTTGGGGTTTTCAATGTATAAGGTTTAAGGTTATTTAGGATTTTTGGGGTACAGGGTTCAAGATTACTTATGATTTTTAGGGTATAAGGTTTAGGGTTATTTAGGGTTTGGGGTTTAGGGCTATTTATGGTTTAACATTATTTAAGGTTTTAAATGGTTTGGAGTTTTAAACGGTTTAGGGTTATTTAATATTTTTAAGGTATAAGGTTTTGGGTTACTTTGGGTTTTTAGGGTTTAGGGTTATTTAGGACCGTAAAAGGTTTAAAGTTTTAAATGGTTTAGGTTTTAGGGTTTAGGGTTACAGTTATTTAAGATTTTAGGGTTTATAAAATATAGTTCAATTATAAGGTTTAAGGTTTAAGGTTTAAGGTTTTTTATTTGTTTTTGGTTCCATGCATTAAAATTTTTGATTTAATAAAAAAATGACTAATTTTATTTATTAATAAAAAAATAATGAAAATCTATCAGGCAAAAAGGTTGATATATGAACTTAATTAATAAAACCCATATTTTATTGCCAATGAAGGGGAAAAAATGATGATTGTTTTTCAATCTATGTTCCATTTTTTTAAAATGTTTTTAAAAAAACATTTAAAATGTAATCATTATTGTAAATAATAATCCAAGCTAAAGAACTATTTTTGTAGGTGACATCTCTCCATTATGGCTAGAAAAAATCAAAATAAAAAATACAAAAACATACAAAAAATATAAATGAAAACAAAGATGGATGAAAATGCACGAAGTAATTAGGGATAGGCACCAACTTTAAGGTTTTGTGATCATTCTAAATATTTTTCTCATTTTTTTTTTTCCTTCTCACATCTCCTTTCTTTCCTCCCTCCTCTGTTTGGCTTTTCTTCTTTTCTTCCATCTCGCCTCTCCTTTCTTTCCTCTTTCTTGCACTCACCTTCATTTTTTCTCTTTCTGTCTAACATCTCCTTTCTCTCCTCCCTCCTCTGTTTGACTTCTCCTTCTTTCCTTCCATCTCACATTTCCTTTCTTTACTCCCTCTTGCATTTGCCTTCATTTTTTTTTTCTATCTAGCATCTCCTTTCTCTCCTCTTTCCTCCGCTCAGCTTCTCCTTTTCTTTTTCCCTCTCACATTTCCTCTCTCCTCCCTCCTACCTTCGGCTTCTCCTTCTCTCTTTCCTTCTCACATCTCCTCTCTCCTCTCTCCTCCCTCCTACTTTTGGCTTCTCCTTCTTTCTTTCTCTCTTGCATCTCCTTATCATTTTTTCTCCTTCGTTGTCTCTGTGTTTTTCCAGCTTGAACGCACACGAAAGTGACGAACATAAAGAACGCAGCATGCATAAAGAAATAAATATCCAACACAACTGCAACATTTTCTTCTTTGTCAATTTTTTCAACGTCTTTCAGGCTTTATCTACTGTATTTTTCTATTCATCTTGTCTTTCTAAAGCACACGTTTAATAGTGTTTTTTTTTTTGTACGTCTATACACCCAAACAATGCCTTCTTAGTTCATTCCTTCATCTCACCTTCTCTTTCCTCATGTTTTCTTATAGGTACACCAAATCAAACATGAAGGTAATTCCCACACAAAGGTGAGGGAGCACAAGCAAACAAAGCAAACCACCACACCTACATTTAAAGGTACAAATTCTAACCACAAACTTATTTTTTTCTATGTCAATTTCCAAAAACCAATATAAATTTATTTTTTTTCTAAAAATTTCAAACATAAACAAAATTTCTTTCTATGTTTATTTCCTTATCTAGGTGTTTCCATTTTCTGTTTATGTGCCTTTATTTTCTATATGTGTACCTATATTATCTATTTGTGTCTTCCCTTTTTTTTCTTTTATTCTTTCAAAATGAGACATGATTTCTCTATTGAATTCTAAACACATTTAGAAATTTGATGTCTCTGTTTCTATTTCTCTTATTTATGTGTCAATTTCAAAACAAAAAAATAAAATAAAAATAGAAAAAAGACATAGAAATTCCAAATGTTTCTTTCTTTATTTCCAAATAACAGAAAGATTCTTCTTTTCTATCAAGTTGTAAACACAAGCCAAATTTTGGCATTTTGTGTTTGGTTTCAAATAGAAGCATATTGTTTTTCTTGTGATTATTTCAAAAGAATTTATTTTTTTGCTTTTTCAATTTTGTTTAAAGAACAAACTTTTTTTTTTTAATGATCGTTCAAAACATAACCAAAATTTTATTTCTTTTACATGTTGATTTCCAAACACAAACATAAATACTCTTTTGTTTGTTTGCCCTTTCCATGGCTAAAAGGCAAAAATTTGGAAACCTTTACGTCCTATAGTTTTATCATTGTCCTTCATGATATTTTGCAAACATTAATTCTTGTCCCTAAACCCTAAACCTTAAACCCATTTAAAAACTTGAATGAGAGTCTACTTGTGGTTGCCAAGTGATTTTTCGCAAAATAAAGCTACGAGATAAAAAGTGAAAAATCACCTAATGGCCATTTGGTGATTTTTACATGTAAACAACGGAACAAATCACTTGGCAACCACTAGGCGATTTCTTGCAATAGAATGAGATGTCTAATGGCTAAATTACATTCATTGCAGATATATCCCACCTTTGTTTGTAAAAGTGGTCGAAAAAAATCTATGTCTTCACATACACTACTCGGAGACATCTCTTAAAATTTGGGAGTTTTCGGAAAAAATGTCAACATGGGAAATTAGGTTGGTGGAAATATAAGTTCGACCATTTGAATTATATTTTGTGAAAAATGGAATGCAAGACAAGGTGCGAAAATGCCAATCCGTGATATGGCATGGTGGGCACTATTGCAAGATGATGTCATTTTATTTCTTAAGGATCTATGCAAGAAACAATTAATTGGCCTTTTATGCCCAGTGAACAAATTCAACGAAACGCTTGCTCCAACCAGCGTAGACAAAGGTTTCAAAATGAAAGATATTGAGGATCTTGATGCTATGGCCATCCTCATGAAATATATCGAATTGAAATAACTTATTGAATTGGAAAGGGAGGACACAACAAGGGACCCCAAGGGAGGTTCTTAGCACACTACAACAATGGTGGAGAGCTCCATTGCAAAACGGCCATGGAAGGAAGCTATAGATGTTGATAGAAAAATTATAAATTGAGGAAAATTGTAATGGGCAAAAAGGCAAAGGGCTTCAACCTTGTTGAATGCCACATGAAGGATGTAACAATTGGTGAGGAATATGTAAAATCATTTCCACTTGGTTTCGCCTTGGTCAAGGATGTGAATTCACTCGTCAATCGTTTTAAGAGGTCACCATCGGAAATCATTTATCATTCTCTCTCTAGAGAGCATGCAAATGAAATCAAGACTTGAATTATTGTATATAACAAATTTGACACGAAGGTCCCAACATTCACAATTTTGGATGACCCAAAGAGGCCAAATTGCATTCTTCCATGTCGCCCTTAAAATTGGGAGGACATTCAGAACTTACAATTTTTGATCATCGATGGGTAACACACGATTGTTGCTGCAATGGTTAGCTTTTTTTGCCTCACATTATAACATTTAAAATTTTAAATAATATCCATTCCATTATTAATAGTGTTGTTATGAAATTTAGAAATTGGGCGAAAACCCCAACATTCATAGGACATTTTGGACAAGTTTAGTACGTTCAAAATCGTTGTTGTGTGGGAGTTGGATTTTGTAGAAGTCATGAAGATGTCTAAAATTTTAAACAAGGATTGTAACTTGTCCACAAAATCATCGTATTGCAAGAGCCTGACACATGCGCATCAAATTTGGATTTCATACGATAGACTGACCTTAGATCTGGATGGCTTTTTGCATCATAGTAAAAAATACAAGGTAAGTTCTCTTGGTTTTCTCAAAGTTGTTTTAGTGTTTGAAATTTGTTTGAGATCTTTCCTGACTGTTCTTCTCTGTTACCATATAGCAATTTGAAGAGACGCCGAAACTTGTGTTCAACATTGAATCTACGAAGGAGTGCATGATTATTTTCCTTTTTTAAGACTCAATTTTCCTCTTATCAAATATAATGTTTATTGAATGGGAGAATTGCAACATTTTGGATGGGAATGGAGTGTTTCGACTTGTCCTTTAACACCAATGAGAAAATCAACTTTTGCTTACCTTTTGAATATGAAAGAAAAGCAATTGGAAAAGCTAGCTCGAAGTGTTTTTTTTGAAAACAATCATTATTTGTGATTGTCCATCGAAGGGGGGAAGACAACCTGATTTAAAGTTGATGCACAAGTTTACCATGTTATTGAAGAAGAAGGTCGTCATCTGAAATGAAATTATGAACCATTTTGGATTTCCAAAACTAACAGTGAATAATCAAAAACCATTAGTTGATGAGGCCTGGAGTGAAAAGAAGGGGAAACACAAGCTTGACAAAATGTTGTTATCAATTTTGGACTCTGAGCTCAATGAGCAGTTCTATACAAAAAAATGAGATTGAACCCTTCTGACAAGGCACCACCTGCAAGTTTTAAAACTAGATTAAAAAGGTGGATTGAAAGCATTGCTCTAGAAAGAATTGTAGTAGAGTCCATTCTTCTGGACACCCATTACATGTATGATAGGGTCAATGACATGGCAGAGCTCCTTGATGTTATTGACAAAATGAAATCCTTTTCCTTTTTATAGGATGACATTACAAGCACTTTCGATGTAATGTTGACCACACACATAATAAAAGAGGTTCTAGTTGTGTGGAAAGGCTCAGATTAGGAGTTGTTTTTAAACATTTTGCTGAATGCAAACTTCATTCTAAAAGTTGTTATCTACCTTTGTGATTAGGAGTCTTTCAATTTATTTTTCACCACTACTATGAAATCAACATTTGTAACAAAGATGTGGTTTGAATTTGGACAATACATGGCAAGAACAAGAGAGGTTCTAGTCTCACTCCCAAGCCTCACGAGGAAGCTTATATTTTATTATGTCTACTTTTTCATCAAAAGGGTCGAGAAGTTGGTGCCAACTGATATTCTAGGCAATAGGAAACTCCCATCACTCATCGAGAATGTAGTGTCCACTTTTGCTGAGGATCATTAACTTTACAAAAATGAGATCTGCTCGAAGGCCCTAACAAAAATTTTAGAGCCCATTCTAAGTAGGGGCATGGTTTGCTTGAACATCTTTACAGGAGGCATTGTGACATATGTTTGCCTTATAAGTCTTTATTTTTGTTTCAACTTTTGTTCATTTTGTATTTTGTTTATTTCTACTTTGGTAAAGGCATCTATTTTTGAAAACACAAGAAAACAAATATAAAGTTCTAGAGATCATCCCTCATGATCTTGATAGGAATCATTGCGAGATCATCATTTATGTGTGTCTTCAGATGCTTTCCGGTCTGGCTATAAGAAATGTTGCAATTGGTGGTGATGAATAAGTCCTTTGCATCACAGAAGGTGTATAAACCGGTGACATCAATGTAAGTGATGAAATAAGCTCTGATAGGAATAAAGAAGAAGACAATTCACAAGCCTTGACTATGAAAGAAATTCTTGTTCCTCCACCACCAAGCATGGCAGCCTTGGTTATGTCAAGAGGGAAAAAATATCTGCAAGGTCATCCACAACTAAAAGTAAGGCTCCAAAACAGAAGTCGAAAAAAATAATTCCTTATTAAATATTTAGGACATAGAAGCAAAATTAAACAATGTAAATTTTCAAGTTGAAGAAGACTTGTTGGCATCTCTCAATTCTTCAAGTGTTCGAACTTTAATTACATTATCCATTAAGGTTGATGTGAGAGTCAAAGGTGATGGGCAAGAGGAAGAACATATTGGTGAGGCATTGCATAATATCAAACCTTTGGATACATTAAGCCCATTGAAAACTCAAAGATAATTATTGCAATTTTTACGCATAGGGTTAATATCGGTTGGCTATGTTATCTTGTTACATTATTTAATGTACATAATCATATTGGAAAAATTCACATTGATGTTGATGTGTTCATGTATTGCCTTGTTGATTGAAACTTGTAATAATTATCATAATTTTTTTTCTTTCATGGAAGGTAATGATTTTTAAAAATGATAGAAGAAGTGATAGTTTTTCTTTGTGATAGTTTGGACCACAAATCCTTATATTTTCAAGCCCTAGAGTTTTTTTTACTGTAGGCTCCAACCCTCTATTTAAGTCGTTAATATTTGAAGAGTTTTGGTCTTTTTTTGGTTGCTAGGAATTTATTTCTCCTTTCATACGCCTAGTGGCCATCAAGTTTTCATTGCTCCTTTCTTAAGTTTAGTGGTTGCAAGGTGTTGATTTCTCTTTTCGTATGCTTGGCAACTGCCAGGCTTCAATTTCTATTCTTATACGCCTAGTGGTAGCCAAGTTTTGATGATTGTTTTCCTATTTTCTCCTAGTTAGCATTTGGTTTTGAAATTGTTAATTTAGGTCTACAAAAATCTCTTGATTGGAAAAAGATTTTATTTATTATTTTTGACTTTTATGGTCGATTTTAACTTTTATTTCTTTGCATCTAAAAGTTCAAATCAATTTTAGTCAAATCATTGAGTGCAAAATGAGAAAACAAAATCATAGTGAGTTATTTGTTATTGAAGCATTTGTCGTTCCTAAGGGAGCTCCCAAGATTTCTTATCCTCTTTGGGATGTTGGGTTTTTGATTGGTGATAATTCTATTCATGGAAGCTGAGATGATTGTGAACAACATACGGGCTTAAATTATGGCTCAATTGGTTCACCATTATTTGTTAAAAAAACTGATGACTAGGAGAGTAGTCCTCTCTTAATTATCAATACCATCTTTGTGTTCTAATTTTGAATTTGTTTGTGAAAATTACAATTTTTAAAGGTTTTAATTGGTTTATTTTCATGTTGTTGATGGTTTCAGATTCCTCTTAATCTTGCGAGGATGCAAAGGAGGTTTCTTCGCCTCCAAAAATGGTTTTGGATGATGTCCTTTCTACTTCGGGTTTCCACATCTTGTTCGAAAGTGCAGAGAACCCTTCTTGCTAAGGTGAGTTGTTTACATGTGATTTTTGACCTCAATGGGGTCTTGGTGGCGAAACATGCTTTCAGGACTCATATGTGATTGTCGACCAATTCGTTGTTTACATTCATGCCTGGATTGAAAGATTTTTTAACAAATTGTTTGGTTCAGTTTGGAGTTTATATTTGGTTTGCTACACAACGTTATAACATCAACAAATACTTGGACAAAATTAGAAAAAAACAATTTTTTTTTGGATCTTTTGAGAGTTCTTGGACAAAAGTCTTGCCAGAAAAATGATTATTTTCTTGCTACTTATCCCAAAAAAACTAGTTTTCCATAAGAACCTTTATGTTTTCTTTTCAAGATTTCTTAACACCACACTAGGAATACATTGCTAGTAGATGATACACATTATAAATCAATATTTAATGATTCGTGTAGTGCTATATTTTTGGAATCGTTTGAGGGTTCATGTTCTAATGGAAATTACTTGCTCTCCATTGTTCTTCCTTACTTGGTTTCACTTCACGTGTCTAGATTTAGTGTTCAAACTAATGTTAGACATAATCCTTTTGAGACTATTAAAAACATAAGTTGTAGTGATCCTTATTACAATATGTTATTTGAAGATTGTATTGAAAATTGTGAACCAAAATATTGTACAAAAACAAAATTGAAAATGAAAATGTAATATATATGTATTATTGTTCTTACTATAACAATTTTAAATTGTTTTATGATTAATGTAAATATGGATTTAAATAATATTTTAAAATTATAATTGATTCCAACAAATGATTTAAACACATGTTTCTTTCTAGTGAATTTTCCTAATTAATGTAGTTCAATATTTTTTCTTTATATTATTTCATTGCAATGTTTATGCTCTCTTTCGCTTTATGCACTTTGAAATTTGTATCAAATGATTACCTTCTTTCATTTTATTTTCAATAAATCACCTGGTGGCCATAAGGCGTTTTCTTTGTTAGTCTCACTTGAATTCTTCAACTTATAGATCTTTTTATATGAAGACAAACCACATATGTTTTTTCACTAGCATTTTTTTTCTTAGACATCAAGGTTTTGAAGTGTATTTCAATGATGAATTCATGTTTATGCTTGTAATCTATTGCACCCAAAAAATTGCTAATTTTCAGTGTCAATAGTCTGTAATGCTATTTTTTGCGATTTGTTCTTTGAGATGGGAATGAATAAGTCTTTGGAAGAAATATTGACAAAAGCAAAGTGGAAGTGAGAGTTAAAGTCAAAAACTTCCTATTTAATGTTTCCAATTATTTTTACATTGCAATTTGGTCTTGTATGAAACTTGAACATGTGCTAGAAGTTCTTCCCATGTTTATTCCTAAAAATTTCCTAGAGTGGTTTATTTTTATATGGGGACATGAACATTGTTCTAAGATATCTGATCAATTTCTCTTGGGTACTATTATTATTTAAAAGATTTGAAAAGAATGTATTATAATCATTGTGGATTACCTTATGGCAAGGAGGATCAAACATTACTAATTGATGATGAACCCAACAATGTATTTCAGAATTCAAAGTGGAGTGGTCTTTTCTTGAATCATTAAGGCAATAGATGTTGTCAAAGAACAAGGTGCAATGGTTGGACCTCACATCACATTTGTGGCCAATGTTGCTTGAATTGTCATCAGCAGAGATGGTTCATGTTCATTATGATTGTATGGTCAAATATTCAAAGCCTTGTTTGAGTTCCTTTTCGAAGAATTATTATTGGTTCTTCCAGTATATGCATAATGATAACGATGATGTTCACTTTAGGTATGTAGTTTGAATCATTTTATTTTGCAAATCATTTTTTTTGTTATAACTTTTGTACATTAGTATTTGTTTTCATCCTCCCCTATTTTCTAGTATTGACTTTTGTTTATAGTTGGTTTGGATTGTTGTTCGTAGACTGCATGACAATGTTTATAGCTCTAAAAGGGAGAAAACAATGTTGGCCTCTTTGGTTTTTATTTCAAGATGATGTTCATATTGTTGCATTTTTGACCATGGGCAATAGGACGTCTCCTAATATTTCAAAGATTTCATATTAGCTTTCAATTTATCCTTCAAATTTAGATTGTTTAAGCTTTTTACTTGTATTTAAAAAAATTAATATTGGATTTTTTCTTTCCAAAACTCTTTAAGAAATTAATATTATTTGTTTTTTCAACCTTGTGGCCACCAAATTTAATTTTTATTTATATATATTTTTATTAATTTTAGTTTACCTTTTAAAATCTTAGTGTGATCTAGGAAAACTTTCTTTTAAAGAGCTTGCCATGGTGTCCCTAAAGTTTTATTTGTAAACATTGCATGTAAATTGTATTTTTTTAGTGTTTTTTTGTTATGGTCTTGGTGACCACAAGGTCATTCATAATTCAAAGTTTTGAAAAAACTTAATGTTGTAAAATTATTGTTTGAATTTTTGAACTTTTGTAAAGTCCTAAGTTAAATATGTGTTCTTTGTTTCCTCCAACTATTTCCAATTTATGGTATATTGGGGTCGCTTCTTGGATGCACTGTAGACTAGGGTCCATGGACAAAAATATCAAGGACCAACTTGAAGCAATTTCAAACTTGAATTGGATGCTTTTAGATAGTTAGAAAAATATTGTTTCCTAGGGCATACAAGGCTTGGGGTCCATTCTAACATTCCAATGAAAAAGAAATATTCATGTTAACATTTGGTGTAACCCTTCAACTTTCTTCCACATCATTCAATTCACCTTTATTTTGTTCATTTGCAAGGGATGATAGTGCTATGACCGGACATGGAGTTTTTTTTTGGTTTCTGTAGTGTGAAAGCTATATTCATTTTAGGGTTTAGGAGATGAACCCGCCGTCAACTTTCTTCATGCAAACGGCGGGGTTTATCTTTTCTTTTGTTTGTTAGTGACTGTGAGTTGGAAGGTTTGTTGCTTGTGTGTTATGTGAGATAGGGTGGTGGCTGGAGATGGATGGCCAAGCGCGATCTAAGGATGCAAGAAAGGCGGGAAGAGCAGGAGGTTGGACAAGGATAAGAGATGGGATTCGAAGGAGAAAGAGGCAAGTTTTGACAAGCAGAATGAGGGCAGTTTTTGGTGGTAAGAGAGGAGCTTCCAGGATAGTTAGTTACTGGGTTTTTCTTCCGCTGTGCTAGTAAATGTCAGATGGCCGGCTCTATGTTCTAGTTAGAATTAGGATTAATCAAGGGTTGATGTTGAAGGCTGATGACGCTTAAAGGTGGTCTGAGCTGTAGAATCAAGGGCATATAGAAATTGCATTTGTAGAAGTTTGGGGGAAAGACCTTGTTTGGATTGTCCAGTGGGTAGTTCAAAACACTTGAGTAGGAGCGAAACCTCTGGGTATCCTTGGGATTGGGCAGAATGTGATTTGAGACAAAGAAGTAGGATGGAAAATTACAGCAAACATTCATAGATCCATGTCTTTCATAGAATTTTGTCCCTTTCTTGAGTAGTTGTAAGCCAACTTGTGCACCTGGTTCAGTTGTTGAGTAGATCCCAAAAGTTGATTCTTGTCAAGCCCTAGCAGAAGCATTTGTGTTCATTGACCCATGTAGAAAGGGAACAGGGGGAGAAGGGAATTAGCAGCTCATCACAGACCGAATGAACAATGAGAGCTCTAACTTCAAGCCAGACCCTATTAACATTTTGCATTAACAATACAAGAATGCCACTATTTCTAACAGCAACCAAGGGATACTATTGTAGTAGACTTAGGATAGGTTGATGTGTGCATATTTTTAGGAACCAGCAAGGATGGAAGGTTAGAAGTTGTGGGACCTCATGATAGGACTCCTATAACATTGCTTGTTTGATAGGAGGGGAGTTGCTGAGATTCCAACAGAGTGGATTTATGAGAGAAGTAGAGGTTCTGTGGAATTTCTCTTTTAGGTTACAGTGCAACCAACATTTGAGGATTCACAAAACTAGCCATGTTAAGTCCAGTATTGGTCAAATTAGGGAAAGTTCATGTGCTTTCAACAATGTCCTAAATCCATAAGAAATGTTCCATCCCAACCGAATTTGGTAAAGGTTTAGGAAATGAAGGGAAAGGATAAAAAATATAAAGAAAAGACCAACCTTGGACCCTAGCTTGCATTTACGTTTTCCAAGCCACCAACTCCTTTAAAAATTTATTTTTTGGTGTGTTTTGTTTGGTGTCCTTCCAAATTCATGCCAATTAATCATAATCACAATTTGATTCCTCTTGGTCTTGCACTAAATTTAACCATCAATCATTCTATCATTTAAATAAAGTTGACACCAAAATTTCCCATATGAATACATTAAATTTATGCATCTTAAGGTGAAAATAACTTTATTACTAGTCATTTCTAAAATAGTAGCATTGTAATAGGAATCACAAGTACTCACTGAGTTTTGAAAGCAATGGGTTAACCAATCAAGTTGATGTGTAGAATAAGGTTGGTTATTCAAGGTGCATCCAAGATTTTTAGGCTTACATGGTTTTAGAAAAAAAAAAAACCAATTTTTTTTTTAATATTACACTATAAAGGTGTATTTTAATGTTTTTCAAATCATTCTAAATCATTTTAATGTAAGGATAAGCAACAAAAACATGGGTTACATTTCCTTGAAAATGCTTTTGGGTGATTTGTACACATTAGATCCATTTGAAGTTTATCCAAATGTTCCCACAATATACTAAACAAATTGTTGTATAATTTAAAATAAAATAAAATTAGACACCAAGTTTCAAAATATGAAAAATTACTTAGTGATTACACTTGGAGTGACTTGTGCTATTGAATCCAACCATGTTAATAAAAGCCGATGATGCCCCTTTAGATGGTTGCTTAGTGTGGAATATCTTTGGAATAGTTTTGAAATATTTTGGAAAAAATCTTTGAAATATATTCAATTTTTTCATTATACTATGTGAAGGTTTATATTTTAAAAATTCCAAAAATATGGGGTGAAAACATGTTAAAATATGCCCCAAATTTTAGTCCTTTGAGGGAAAAAAATAAATAAATGGCAAGTATATTAAAAAATAGGTGATGGTTTGTAAGATTGATCTTTTGAACTACATGATTGTATAAAATGTGATAAATGATTTTAAAGAAAAGTTAAAGATGTTGTATCAACTTTTTAAAAGATTCACGTACAACCTATTTTCCAAAAACTATGTTATTGTCACAATTGCACAAAGTGACCCTTTCCAAATTCATGGGGAACAATTTATGAAATCCAAACACAAGTTCATTTATGATTGGGGTTCCAAAGAGGAATGTTTGATTTTTAAAGGACTCTATTGGACAACTTTGGGTTTTAAAAAAACATTGTGTCATTATAATTGTAATGGATTGTTATATGGCAATAAATGAATTATGTCATGTAAAATTAATAAAAGTACTAAATAATAATTTAAAAGTATATAAAACTGTCCTTTTGAGTCCTTTAACCTAATTATATTATGTTTTTAAATTGATTTTTTTAAGGAATCAAAAGAAATGCATTAAGAAATGCAATTCATGTCAAAATTTCAATGGATAAATAATACTTACATCTATGTTTGGCCATGTTCATTGGATTTATTTGATTATATTATAGATCATATGAAAATTTTGAAAGTAGAAAATTCATTTTTTGAGTATGTAAGGAAAAGGATTGATACTTTTGATCATTTGGTTGAAGGTTTGTATTCATTAAATTTAAAATTCCTAGGCATGATGCCTAAAACATTAATAACACATCATATGAATCATTTGATTTGGAAAATGCACATTAATAGACAAAGTAAAAAACTTATGATATATTTTTTAAATAGCATAAATAGTAGAATACATTAGGAATGACCATAATATATGGTTTATTCAATAAGGTTTGTACATCCCAATCATTATGGTGTTGCAAAAAGCTTTAAAAAAATGAAAATTCTCCTTTTGCTTGGTAAAAAAGGATAGTGATTGGTTTATTTATCATGCTTTCACACTATGTCATTTTCAAATCCTTTTACAAGTCCTTTAAACAAAAAAAAAAAAATAATTTTTTTTCAATATTTTATATTCATTAGATTAATTTTAGATTTATTCACACATTCCACATGATATATTATGAATTTTCTCATATAAGTAAATCCAAGAAGTTTAACACCAACTTAAATACCATTTTAATAAATAATAATAATATTTTAATGGTACATGTTAATATGGGTTAAATTAGAGTATACAACCATTAGAAAGTGGGCAATAAATGTGATAGGAAAGTGGCCCTTAATTCTACCAACCCATGTTAACACTATTTCTTTGTGTTATGGTTGTTTAAATTTCTACCTGTGATTTTTTTGTGATGTCCAAAGTACCTATTGAATGCTTGCCTGAAATCTACCTTTCATGTCACAATTTACAAGTTGAAAAATCATTTGCTTTCAAAATCAAGGATGTGAATTACAATTGATGAGCTATGACGACTTTGTTCATTGCACTCACAATCCATCTGAGAATAAACTCTATATCACTCATTTTCTGAATTTTAAAGTGCTTTTGTGCTCTATAGATTAAAGCTTAGGTAATATGTCTGCAGGGACTGTGCCACACTGCCCAAGTGGGGAGGAGCCCATGGACAGCCCGTTGAGAAAAAAATAAAATCAGGTCAAGTCTGATTTTCTGGTTTCTGGGGCAAAAGATTGGACAGACTGCAAGACAAACTTTCAGGCTGTGGATGGCCCAGAAATTTTAAGCTTTGTGGGAAGCTTGCTCATCTGGTCATTCCACAGGGAGAAGTGGACGTAACAAAATAGTATGAGTAGTTGCCAACTTAGGAATGCAAACCTGGCAACATTGACTTGAAAATTGGGCAATGTTCACTTTAAATGTGGCAAAGTAGAGTTGGCAAACAGGAAAAGTGAACTTGGGAAAATTCCTAGCCATTTGGTATTCCATACCTATGCTTTCAAAGTCAAGGATTTGGGGGACATTAGACAGAGAAGAGGCAGATGAAGAATTCCTGTTTGAAAGTTATGTAGATATTTTCACAGGAATTACCATCTCTAAAACATCCTTGATAGTGTAATCGCAATTTTCAGGAATATGCAAAATACCATTTACTAATACCAGATGGTAAACATTGCCTGCTCTTAGAATTTTCTTACATGCCTTTCCTCAACAGAATAAATTCCTGAAAGATCTGAATGATGGAAACTCCTGAATAGGTTTGTGCCTCAACTTGCACATTTACTGCTTTCAGATATTAATGAAATGACAGACAACCAGATCAGAGAAGGATGGATCAACATAACCTCTGGAACAGGTAGATCCACAAGGTTACTAGCAGGAAACACGTCCAAAAAAATGCTCAATCTGAAGTGCTCCCTGTCTGTTGGCATTCACAGCCCCTGATACCTTGGCTCGTTTCACTCGCTTGGATGTGCTTATTCCTGTCATCCCCTGCATTATAAGAGCTTCAAAACTTGAGAAACAGTAGCTCTGGAAATCATTTGAACCTACTTTACCAGATCCAAATCATTGAAACAAGGCCTTAAATATGACCAACGTTGGTACAGTGTGACACTGGGACGACTAGAACAAAATTGCCTACTGTCAGGGTCATAACAGTATCTCAAGATTGAAAAAAAAGAAGACATGGAGTTACATCCTGATAAGCAACTCTCTAACATGTGAGCAGAACTGAGGTTTAAGGCAAAGAAATCTAGAGTACCAGAGAAAGTGAAGGTGGTTTCAGGATGGTGACTCTTCCACCTCGTCCATCAGCTCCAGATAAGATGAAGCTGCCACTTTGCAAACTGTTTTCCTTTCCACTTGCTGCTCGTTTACGAAAGGCTCCAGAATCATTTGCTCTCTGTGTCAGTGCTAATAATGGAGACCCCACACCTTCATTGTCTTTGAGCTGTGTACCGGATACTGTCCGTGGACTACTCCAAGTTACAAACTCCAAGGACAAGTTTTCTATTGTTTCTGGATGGCTTGTGGTAGGTTCTTGTCCATCTGATACATATCAGACCACCAGAAGATATCACTGAACCTTCATGTTGCAGAACACAGCTTGAATTACACTATAAATCCACAAAACATAGATAGGCACTTATCTGGAAACACAGGTTTGCAATACATTGGTGTTTTGCACAGAAACACCATAAGAGGAGCAGGACCAAGCTTTGACATACACATCCTTAGCAGAAAGGTTGACAAAGAGAAAACCCTCAACAAGTCAACATGTAAGCAGGGGAACTACTAACCCTGAGAAGATGATACCAAAGGTGATGATCTTCCTTCTAACAAAACTGTTTCTTGTCTGCCACATGGTGAAGTCTTAGCTTGATCAGCTCCACTCAACATCTTTTGATTTCCAGAATGGGCTACTGCCTGGTTGCTCAAATGCATTGACCTATTGAGGGCTTCGATCTTAAGGAAAAGACTTTGTGATTTCAAAGTCCAGGACATGCCTATGTTTCCAGCAGGTTTTTTGTCAATGTCTTTGTCACAGGAATCGAGCCTTTGCTTTGGAGCCTGGACCCTAGAGCATTCACTTTGAGCAAGCTTGTTTCTTACATCCTTAGCAGCAACTTCAGGGAGACCAGAGTTGTCCACTTGATTGTCAACCCTATGTGAGCAAGATTGCAGCCTCTGCTGCAGGGACAATCGGCCTTGCTCCTTTTCCATACACCAATTTGGAAATTCTTGCAATCCAGTCTTGGTAATGCCAACTAGGTCACTGGAGTTCATGCTCCTGCTGCTCCCCTGCCACCCTCCAATCTTAAAAGTCAGTTCTTAAGTCTGGGCACTGCAAAAGAGTTGCTTTCAGAGTTTTGGAGTCGCACTACCAACACTCAAATTTCACAAACCTAACACTCTGACAGTCAACAAGAGATAAATGACAAAAGAATCTGCTCACATCATGAAGACTGGATGGCTTGAATGCACCCAGTTGCACTGACCCCTGCCGGATATTGACTATCTGCCCCCGAGAAAGAGAGCTGAGATCAGTAGGCAAGACTGCTGGTGATGAAATTGGCACTTGCCACTCCTGATTACTATTCAGGATATCCTGTGCAAAATGAGCAGCTTCATGATGCGGTTTTAAGCTCCTTTTGCTTAGTGCCCGCAGGTCAGCATTCTCCTTCTCCTCCAAAGAAATCCCCAATTCATGCACTCTTGCCTGCTACCAGCAGAGATGACTAATCAGAAAGTCAAACAAATGAAGTCCTGCAGCCCCAGTCATCCAATGTCTGGAAGCTTCCTCAAAGAAACTGAAAAACAGGAGTGAACATAGAAGCCAAACATTACAAGAAGCAATCCAAACAGACCTTCATTCGTTTTAGCTGCTCCAGGGTTTTCTCAAACTTGCGCACAGCCCGACTCTCTCCCAAGCCAAGCTCATTGCATCGGGCCATCAACTCTTTGTATGACCTACCTCAATCCAAGGACAAAATACTGTCATTGCACTACCTCAATCTGATTTCATCACTTCTCCAAGCACTTCTAATTTACTCTATGCTGCTTTGTATTGCAGTGAAAGGCATGCCAGCACAATGGTGAAGAACATGGCAAAGAAGGAACAGTACTTGTTCCGAAGGATGAGTGATTTGGTCAGAGTGTCAATGATGGCATTCTTGTTTGATCCACCTCCTGCACTGGCCAGCCTTACCACATCTTCTTCTCCCAAATCTGTATCTGTCACTCTAGCATCCGATAAAATTTTGCCACATCAGGTCTGTGAGAGCAGAACCAAGCAGTACAGCTCATTGCAGTAGACATAATCCAACAGCCCATGAAAACCCAATAATCAGCCCTAGAAAATTGCAAGGTCTGGAACATAGAAATACTGCTTTCTCTTTGGCCTGGGTAGATGCATCATCTCAAGCCAAGAACACATACAGTTTGTGGGCAGCAAGGTCACGGGCCATGGCAAGATTCTCCTGCTGAAGCCTGTTGCATTCCACAGCACAGTGATGCAGCTCCTGCATTTGTGCATAAATCAGTTCACATATGCACTACCCACAAACATATTCTTTTGAAACCCCAATTCTATGGAACAACATTGGAGATTTACAGCTTGCCTCTTGCACTCTTGAGAGGTTTTCCTTGGATTGTCCCCACTCCCTCTTAACCACCACAAGGGCTGCCTCAGCTCTCTCTGCCCGCTGCAACTGTAAGACAGCCTGCATCATCCAATACAGCAATCGTCATGACCCAATTTCACAACCCTAGATTGCAATGTGCATCCCTTAATCGGTCTTGAATTTATACTAATATCTCTCAACCAGATTGAGAACTGAATGCACAATAGTGAACAAACAATAAACCTGAAAATTGATGTCCTTGAGCTGCTCTTGGTGTGCTAGAAGAGCAGCCTTGGTGACTGCCAATTGTCCTTCCAACTTCTGAACAGCTGGTGAGAGATCCTGAAGCAAAATAAATAAAAATGAGAGTCAACATGCATTCGACCCACTTGAGTTAACAGCATTCATCTTCACGAGGAGACCAAATTCCAGCAAACAGCTCCACAAAACCCTAAACCCTAACCCCAAGTACCTGAAGCGGGTCGTCGGTCACAGTGCCATTCTTTGAAGTTTGAAGAGGGCTTTGTGGCTGCTGAGTGGGGTCTGCGCTTACGGACTGAAAAAAAAGCCGATGCACATCCCTGCTTGAGCATCCTTGTTTGCAAATCGGGCAAGTTGGTTTTCGCCCACGGGGGCAATACTCCATCCATTGCTGCAAACTACGAACACACAAATCCCATAACCATTTTTTATCCGTTCTCTGGGTGAAAAACATAACAAGGATTTCAATCTCAGGAAGCAATTTCGCTCCATCATTATACTAGGTGACGAACACAAATAGCCAAACTTACCAGATCTCGTGGAACACATGACCACAGACAGAGATGGACTGCAGATCCTCACAAGTGGGGCGTGCATCTTCGTAGCAGATTGCACATATGGCTCCACTCATCTTGAAGAAACCGTCATCAGGATAAGCCCCCAAAAACAGGAGCAAATATTTAATTAGAACAAAACAAGACAAGGAAAAGAAACTCGATCGAGACAAAACAGATCAAGGATAAAATTCAAATTGGACAACCCTACAAAGCAAACTTGACAGAGAGCACCTGCGTGAATGCTCAACACAGAGGAAGAAGAAAAACAGCAGTGGACACACATGAATGGAGACGAAGAACAACAATAAAAGAAGGACAAATATTAGGACTTGAAGCTCTCCTGTGTTCATGGTTTTGAAAGTTACAGTCTTCGCGCCATTTTTTTGTATCTAATGGTTCTAAACTTTGGGACCTAACAGTTGGCACCTCATTTGCAATACTGTCAATGATGAGAATACAATCTAATATATATATACACTAGGCATATATACTAGAGCCCCATATCTGGGGAAAATGGATTTATAATGTATTTTTCATAGTCAAATAAATGTTTTAACTTTTAATGTAAGTTTCACTCCAAAAATCTGAAAAAGAGGTAAGAATGATGGTAAAGGAGCAGTATTTTATTTTTCAAATTTGTGTGGTAGGTTGATTGGCTACAAACTGTCAATGCTTGTATGCCCATGTGGCTATTTTTTTTGGGGTAGGGGGATCCAATTTGCTATAGAGAAAAGATTTTTCTCTAGATGTGGCTATCATAATTTGTGTATGTTCATAAGTTGCTAGCCACAAATTGCAAAGTGTTGTATGTTCAAGTGGTTAAATGTTATTTCAATATTTAAGTTTTATTGGCTATTGGATTTTTAGCATTGTAGCATTGTGGGGACAAATGCTTCAATATTTGGCTATTGAATGTGAAGAGTTGTTGATCTATACTTTCTTCATCAAAGGACTTTCATATGTTTTTCAAAAGATAACAAATAATGGTTCGATTTGACACAACATCTTTGCAAACATGCTACTTAACAAGATAGTTCTTGATTCTTGATTCCCAATTGTAAGAAAGAGGCAATCCCACAAGGCATGAAAAAACAATCAAATGCAAATATGTTCAAGCAACAACTTGCCTCAAAAATCAGTAGAAAGATAAGTAGGTCCTAGAGAAGAGATGCACCCCATCAAACATGAATGGAAAACCCCTTTCCTCTTCCCAAGTCTTTGTCTTCAATATTAACATTTCCACCATAACTATGTTCAATCATGACCACACCATGCAACCCAAATCAATGCAATATTTGTGCAATCTTCTTTGTTTAGTTGACATGTAGCAAACTCAACGTTGAAATAGTAAGTTGAAGTAACAAACTCAACATTTCAATTAAAACACCCACATAGAAGAAACCCTAAGCGAAAAAAAGTTTCTCATGATGATGACCATGGAAGATGCACGATCAATCCAAAAAGCATGAGTAGACTAAACTTGCAGAGAAACTTGTGAAGGTAGAAGCAATGGTTGTTGAGTTGTAGCGAGAGAAGATCACTATTGAGGATAGTTACAAAACCCAACAACATGTTTTCATAAATGAAATGGCAGTTAAACAACAAGAGATTGAATGCAAGTTGGAAACATTGATGGAACACTTGGAGAAAAATAATGTAGAGATTTTGGTTTCTTCATTCATGATTAGCTAGATCAAAATATCAAATATAAATATCGTAGTAAACTACCCAAAGTTCTTGTGTGAAAAAAAGTGGTTTTTTTGCAAGTGATAACAATAAGTTAACAAGGAACCTTAAACCAATGTACCCTACTCATATGGTGATGTTAGTGAATACGTCAACATGATTATTGGTAACGATTTTAAAAAAGATTTAAAAAAAATCCAAGGGTGACCCACCTTAAGTTGCAAAAGTCAAGATATTTTAAATTTATTTAAAGCATATTATTAAAATTTCAAAAAAATAAGATATTTATCTAAAAAAACCCATTAGTCGTCACACTATAATCACAAAACCATGACATCACATGACATTTCAATGGCATTTGTGATTACATAGTGATTTTTGTGATTAAATAGTTATAATTGTAATTGAAAAGAACAATAATCATTTATTTAACCAACCAAAAAACCCATACTGTGTTGTGCATGTGATCGAAGCCATGTGCAATAGTCTGCCATGTGTCTACCATGTAATTTCTACATCATTTATGCCACATCATGGGATTACATGATGTGTCCACATCATTATTTCCATGTCATTGACTTGCCACGTGTGTGCCATGTTAGTGCTAAGTCAACATCACGTCACCCATTCTAGGTCATTAATTTGACACATTAGTGCCACATTAGTATTCTATGTTGGCAAGTAATCTTAATTATCCAAAAAAGTGTAGGTGTGCATACCCCCCACCCCACACCCCACATTCACACACCCTTCAATTTCCACACCCCAAATTCTTGCTTTCCATTTCATTTACACACGAGGTTTATATGTCTTTAGATAATTATTTAAGAAACCATCAAATTTCCATAGCACTTGAGGATGGATATAAGATCGTTTTTGTCATTGACTTGGGGGCTTTCCTATGGGTTGTGATGCATTTTGGGGTAAAAAATGGACACCTACCTACCAAAGGGCAATTACAAAAGCTATATGTGAATATATTAATGTATTCATGAAAATATTTTTAGATGATTTTATTGTTTTTAGTGATATGTCCACCCATATAAAAAATGGTAAAGTGTTTTCCTCAAATGTAAAAAATTGATATTAATCTTAATTTAAAGAAGTGTGCATTAATGCACTAAAAGAAATCAAGGTTTTTTCAATTGAATTCTGTGATTTGTTTTTAATCATAGATGACATTTGCGATTATATTTCCTTTAGTTGTGTTGAACAAGTTGCAAACGACATTAAAAACACAAACGATAACCATTCATGGATGGGAAAAATAATCAACAAAATACATGTTCATCCATTTACCCACCCTATGTGTATTATGGGGGTGAAAACATGGTTAAGTGCCTCAAAAGTAGGCATTTGAGAGTCCATAATTTAACACTAGTAATTTTTTATTGTTTTAACAATTATCAAACCATAAATCCTATAATTATCCCCTATGCTTTTAATCATAAGTATCAATAAATCAACCTATGAATATCCCTAAACATGCGATTGATAAAAAAATCCATGCAAAAGATTAAAAAAATTAATGTGAAATGGATTCCCAAGGATAAAATTTATAACAATTTAAAAAATTAAAAAATATATGTATTAGGAAAATTTCAATGCACTTCATTACTCAATTCTTCATTTGATGATTCTTTATTTTTTAATTTCTATTTTGACATTACTTTGATGTATTTTTTGAATCCACAATTTTCATTTTTTCTATGTGACAAGTGTAGTGTTGTCATTTGACGCGCTCCCAATTCCTTGAAGGACTCAAATGTGAGTCCAAGTAAAAGACATTGGAAGAGGCAGGAGTTGGGGCAGGCTCCCTAATTCACAACACTTTGAGGGGTAGAGGGGTGTGTTGGGCGGGATGGGATTAGGAAGAGTTGACAAGTTTCATTCATTCACATGGGCCTGCACACAACCCACATAAAGTGGTAAGTGCATAGTTGGAGCACCCTTGGTGTTAGGACGAGCCACGGGCAACATGGACACACTAGACTCACCATAGCCCGGACTTAGGGGAAGCCACCACCTTCCCCCTTATAGTATACTCTGTCACTGGCCACAGAACCTACATCTAAATGACTTTTCTCTCCTATTCGCGCCAAATGGGACTCCCGCAACTTTGGAGCCCCATAATTTTGTGAGTAGACCTCAGATCACAATACAGTTTAAAGTAAAGTTGTAGCTTTTGTCAAGAGCTTTTCAACGGAATGTCGCACGCCCCCTGTGGCCAAGTAAATCGGGTCGATTCCTAACTTTTTGTAGTCGAGAGTCAAACTGGCAGTTTGACTCCCGACCTTTCTTTTGGCCATAACTTGTGTTTCAGATGTCCAAATGAATAATTCGATCCCATTTTAGACATCCAAATTTCAAGAGTTTTCCAATGATATAAAGAACGCCACAAGCCATTGAGTTTTGACCCCTGCAATCGCTCTTTGAAGTTTCAGAAGTCCATCAGGATTCCATCTCCCAAAGTGGGAGTTGTCTTGGGAGTGTGAGGGTTCACTCCCTCATACTCCCTCACACTTTCTTACACTCCTAGGAGTATGTGATGTGACTCCTGGGCTTCTTTTTGCCTTGATTCCCGGGCTTCCTCTTGCCTTGACTCTTAGGCTTCTTCTTGCCTTGACTCCCGAGCTTCCTCTTGGCTCGCAACCTTGTAACCCCATTGCCTTGGTCGCAAGCCCAAAGCTAGGGTTGCGACATCATTTCAAAAATCCATTACAAGTTCATAATCTTTTTAGAATTCATCCAATTTTTTTATGATGATTCCCATTAAAGTCTATGACAACATGAATAATTAAGAATTTGATAATGTTAATTTTGAATATGGTTTTAAATTTTACATTTGTATGTAATCTAGAATAATTACAAGTGTGATAATCTAAATAGTCCCCCAATTCATGCTTTCACCCTATTGTTGTTTGCAATTAATTTGCTCAACCTTGTGTTTTTATGATATGCTACCATGCGTCACTAATTTAATATATTTTCATTATTACTTTATTATGAAAATTTGAAATAATTTAAAACATTTAATTTAAATGTTTGGATGGTTTTAAATTGTGACATGTAACATAATCAAAATGTGCCACATGGCATATTAATTAAATTTGTTCAAAATCAATTTAGGTAGGTAGGTAGGTATGTAAGTAGGTTGATCTGGATAGGTAGGTAGGAAGGATCTACCTACTTATTTACTCAACCTTCCAATTTGGATTATGTCCTCATAAATCCGTGGAAAAAATCTAGGAATTAATAAAGAAAAAACATTGGTTTTGATATTTTCATTCAATATCTATTCTTGGTATGGGACAATCATGCACATGTATGCATATAGTAAGAAACTTTGCATCTAACTTATCATTTTGTAGAATATAAATTTTGGAAAAAACATGAATAACCCAAACTACAATGATAATTAGATTAAAAATTTGTGTTTACGTGCTTCTTGTGTAAACACCCATGTAATGCAAAATGAAACAATCGATGGTGCTATATTTTTGTGGTTTGGCCTTTCTTGCAAGATTCTATGGTTTGGCTTCTCTTGCAAGATTATGTGGTTTGGCTTTTCTTGTAAGATTTTTTGGTTTGGCCTCTCTTATGTGTGTTATTTATGAAACCATTTTAAAAAATAGGTAATCAACAATAATAGGGGTGCAAGATGAGCCTTACAACAATCCTTTTCTTATGGTAGTGGAATTGGTGTTGGTTCACTTCCATTAATGTAAATCTTCAAAATAAAAACCACAAAAATCCATAGATTTGTTGTGGGAGTTATGTAACATGTGGTGGTTGGTGGTCATTTGTGGATGAGAAACCATGGGCATTAAACACCATAATTTTTATATGCACACCTGTATTTGTAAGGAACAATTGTATATGCGTTGAATGCACATATTGGTGCCCATTTGTGTTAAGTTCAGACTATTTTGGTGTTTTGGCAATTTTTTGAATATATAAAACTATCAAAACACATGTTGAAAAATAATAATGGTAACATTGGTGCAAAACCATACACATTTATAGGTTTGAAAAAATAAAAAATGGTTAACACTATAATCAACATTATAGTAGGTAATGGCATATTGTTGATGACATCGTGGTGTTGTAAGTTGGGTGTTTTTTATGTGAATTCATCATACTTGGTTGGTGCTATAGGCATAAGAGGCACCAAAATTTGTGGGACCTTTTAAGCCATTAGTTGATGTGTTATGAATCTTGGTCCATAAAATGTAAAATGGTTGTTACATTTGTCTCTTCGTTTTTTTAGCAATTCTTTTCTTTTTTGTTCTTTCAACAAGGTTTTAAATCAATAGTGCTTCTTCCAAGCACTCCCCTATTGAATGATTATAAAATTGTCATTTGTAATTCAATTCTTCGACAACAAAAATAAAATAGAATGTATCAGTGTAGTTCAAAAAATGGTGAAAAAATTATAGATCTATAGGGTCTCCTAAATATTTTTGATTTTAAACACCATTCCCATGGAGATGAACAAATTTTGAACTTTAGCCCAAAAACTAGTCATAAAAAAATGCAAAGGGTCCTAAAAGATTTATGATTTTGAACACCCTTCCCATGAAAATAAACAAATTTTGAATCTTAGCCCACAAGTTGGTCATAAAAAAATGAAAAAAAATGCAAAGGGTCCTTAGAGATTTTTGATTTTGAACATCTTTCCCATGGAGATAGACAAATCTTGATTTTTAGCCCAAAAGATGGTCACCAAATGTTCATAGATAAGATATACATTTCTAGAATAAATGTACATAAGAATTTCATTATTTTGATGCATGCAATGTTCAAATTAATGTATAGATTCAAATTCAAAAGATAATAAGGTAACTTTATGAATGTTATTGCAAATGGATAAAAATATAAAATGATTCAAACTCACCTCAAATAGGGTAGGTGGTTCTAATTAGTAAGTAAAGTAGTAATCTAACACTAATTTAAAATATGTACTACTAATTAATAATTAAAATAGTTACCTAATTGATTAGGAATTGAAATATTCACCAACAATTAGTTAGTTAACACTTAACACATACAAAAGTCAAATTTCTATTAATATGTATGGTAACATTTATTTAACAAGATAACTATAGGTTTTGACTTAACATTTAAAAATGTTAGATCTATACATCTAATAACTATAAATATAACATTCAAAAGTCAAATAGATTTATTTGATAACTACAAATTTAACATTTAAAAAAGTCAAATATGGATGTTTGATATTACAAATTTAATATTTAAAAAGGTCAAATCTATACATCTGATAATTACAAAATTTCACATTTAAAAAGTAAAATGTGTGGTTAATATAAGGTTAACTGTTTTAGTTTCAATTCCATAAAATAATGGAAGCTTGGGTTTAGTTCTAGTCCAGTTTTGGAAAAAAAAACATGTTGAATGAATTATTCAATTTGATAACCCCCAACAATGCATGGGATAAATGTAAATAAAATGTAGATAGAAAGACGAAAAATTTACAATAAAATTTACAATTATTTATTCAAAAACATTTTGTTGTGTTAAATAAAATGACAATAACCATGAATTCCTTAAGCAATTCAAGTTGCATACAACATTTTCAATATTTTTAAAACAATTTTTTTGCAAAACCAATTCATTTTTTACATCATTTCATCATTATTAATAGTGCGTAGCAATGTGGTGCCTAAGTTTAATACACATAAGATAAATTTTAAATTTTGATACATGTTTTGTAAAAGAGGAAAAAAAAAACTATCACATTATTATAATGTGAACATTACATTTCAAATACATGAAATGAGGTTAGATATTCTATGTATGAGTTTATAAACTTCATAAACCATATGAATATAATTCTTTAGCTAGATGTAACATTTCATATATTATTCATACATGAAATGATGCCCCTAATGTTAAAAGCTATTTGTTATTGAGAATCTGATAACTGCATTTGGGATCCATATTGATCTAGAATTTCATATGTCATATTATGTGAATAATTAGATGACAGTGGGTTACCTTCTTGCAAGTTGATTGCATTTCGTAGTTCTTCAACTACCTTGGTCATTGTTGGTCTACGAATAGCTTTGGATTCCACACATTGAATGGCAATTTTTATAACTTTCCATAAAGCATCAAGATTAGGATTTGAAGCTTTCACAATAGGATCCAAGGTTTTGCTTATATTTCCTCCTTGGAGATTGAATCGCACCTATTCAACAAATACATATATGTTATTGTACCCCAAACAATGCCACTTGCAAGAAAACCCTAAGGTGAATATTAAATAAGCATAATTGTTTTCTTGTAACTATGTTAAAACTTGATGGATTATTTTCATTATCAAAATTGTGTGACAAACTATTTTTGGGCAAGAAATTTCATTGTGGCAAATACATATGTTGCATATTCCTTGTACTTTTAGAAAACATTCTCGTATTTAAAACATAAGGAAAATTCTTGCAACATTTGGGCTAGGATTTTAGTTTTGGGGGCAAATTGATTTGCCTTCAATTTGTTTTGATAGGTTTCAAAATTCTTTTGTTATTTAATGAAATATTGTTCTTGGGATATCCATAATGATGCTAGATTAAAAAAATAAAAAAAAAATCTTGTGTGATAATTATCACCCCTTTTTAATTAAAACATATGATTGTCATAAATAGCTAATTTTGTTTTAAACCACAAACATAATCAAACTTTTAAAAAAATGATAAAAAATATCAAACTTCCAATATTGTAAATCTATCTAACTCCTAGTTTGAAAATGAAAATTTATGAAAATCATTTAAGTTAAAAGTAAAAATTCAAAATGTAAGTTGCTATGATTATAACTTACCCAATCACATAGGTTCCAAACTTCTTGATTTGGTAATGTTGGATCAATAACTTTGCGTCCAGATATTATTTCCAAAAGCACAACACCAAAGCTATATACATCACTTTTTGGTGTTAAACATTGTGATGTGAAATACCTATTCAAGTCCATGGAAACTAACTGTTAATTTCAAATTAACACAAGATAATATGCTAAGTAGGTCTTCAAATATTTAATGAAAATTTGGAACATGAAATTAAAAATTAAGATATATAATATGTAATAATAAAGTGATTGATTAATGTAATCTATGTCACACATTATCATATAACTATTGAACCATGAAATATTGTTTAGAAAAATAATTAAATACTCACTCTGGATCAACATATCCCGTAGTCCCCTTTACATTAGTTGTAACATGGGTAATATTTTTTCCATACATCAATATTGATAGTCCAAAATCTGCAATTTTTGCATTTTCCATGTCATTATGAAGTAAAATGTTGCTAGTTTTCACATCACGATGAATAATGCTTTGATTGCTCCCTGAATGTAAATATTCCAAACCTGTAATTCCAAAACAATGTTTCACATCACAATCAAATTTATCATTGCAAATATATTTAAAGAAAAGATTTCAATGTTGGGTTTTAATTGCTACATGATCAAAAGTCAGATATTATATTTTTAAGGCATCATGGTGATTTGTCCCACAACAAAAGGTAGTAATTTTCAACAGTGATTTCCAAATATTGTATATTAGTTGACAAATATTATAGTGTTTTCTTGTTTCATTACCTTGTGATGCGTTGAGGGCAATGTGCAAACGTGTTTTCCAATCAAGTTGTTCATTAGTCAATGTTGATAAGTCACCTATGGTTCAACAAAAGGAAAATAAATCATATTAACTTCGAACCATGTATTTGACTTATAGTTGACTAATAAGTAAAACATGGTTAAAACAAAGTTGAACAATGAATATAAAGTTTTCACAAAGTTACAACTTGTTGGTTAATCAAATGTTCAAGGCTTTAATAAGAATTGATTGTACCATATAGATGGTCATGTAACGAGCCTTTATGAATGTATTCATAAATCAACATTTGTTGGTCATCTTCTAAGCAATATCCAATCAATGACACCAAATTTCGATGATTCACCCTTGAGAGAACGTCAATCTACATCAAACACAATCATTCAATGTTGCATAATGATTAGGTCAAACAAGATTACCACAATTAAAAACCATTCATAATTGGCATTATATTAAATAAATTTGATGCAAATTGTTGAAGTTGGTGTGCCACATGAAATTGTTCACACCTTTATCCATGTCAATTTAGGTATTACCTCCTTTTACATGTGGGGTTCACATGGTTGTGCATCATTCATCCATACAAATGTTTTAGTCCATCAACTACTTAACTAAAAAAAATAAAATTCATGTATCCACCTAAGGAAACTAGAATTGAAATATTATTTTATGGGCATTATTTGTGGACAAAAATGATCAATTTCTTGATGACTAATCAATATTAATTTTCCAAATTCAATATTATCTCATAATTTATTAATAATAATTTTTATTTGGTGCTCATAATCATAGACTCATTTGAGGTGAAAGTTTTCAATTTAAAATAATGTGTTGGGCACACACTTTAAATTACTTTGGAAAAGGTATGTGTTCACTATAAATTTAAATAATATTTAGAATTTGGATGTTTTATATCTTTTAATGTGTGGAGCTCCAATTTGAAACTCAATGACTTTACATCTTAATGGGGTAGCTTGATTAATTTTAATGACAATTAATCAAAACTAGTGTATGGGGGATTTTTTGGAATTCTTTGTATGATCATCCATGGATGATTCCAAAGATAATTTTAAAAATAACTACTTCAATTTCAAACCTAACGACTTAATTTTTTTCTTAGTAACCACCTTTTCTTGTTAACTTTCTTAATAACTATCTCCCACCTTTTTGAATAATTACCTCCATTTTATAACTACCTTACTTTTTTCTTGTCCACCAACATGGACATGAAAAAAATAATTAACATGTGTCTTTTCTTGTCCATGAAATGTATATTAATTTAATTTAAATTCGACATTGACATAACAAAAAAAAGGCTGATCATCACTAATAGTGTGTAAGAAAACAAAGGTTAAATAAGGAGTTTAAGGATGGGTAAATGAGTTGCACTTATTATCTTCACAACCAAGTTCAACTACAAACAACATCATTAAAACATCTTGAAATTCACAAACCTCGTTAAGGAATTCAGATCGTCCTTGGCTTGATTTAACATCACGGACTTTGATTGCCACTTCTTGTCCATTTTCAAGCTTGCCATAATATACAGGTCCAAACCCTCCTTTTCCAATTTGAATTTTAAAGTTGTCAGTTGCTAAAACAACCTCAACAAAAGAAAAAGGCTTTGCACCTACATGGTCAAATCAATGAAATAGACATAAAGTCATTAACCTTGCTTCATGCAAATTAATGTCCATCCTACCTAGTTACCATATTTCATTGAATTAAAGTCACACCTCTATATTATTAAGAGGCTTGTATATTTCACATATCTTGGTGCAAGAATCCACACGATGTTTTCAATCCTTAATTTCACACGATTACCTAATTTTAGAAGTAATAAACCATCGCAAATAAATTTCCAACTTGAATTTCAATGAAATAAATAAAAATTCAATGATAACACAATGAATTCTTCAAATTTGAACTCAAGAAAGCTTAGGGTAGATGTCATTGCTAAGTTTTAGTATATTATGATTCAACTTAACATTATGAGGAGATTATATTGGGCAACACAACGTGGGGAAGATTTATACTATATTAGATCCCAATATGTAATAATGATATACTATTTGATGACACACAAGACATAAATATTGATAGTCGATCGCTTACTTGGAACAGACTTCATCATTTGTAAACGTCCATCAGTCGATGTCATTTCCTTGGTTTTGATATTTTGGAATTTATATTGAATAAAAAGTACAAGACAAATGATGATGACAAGTGCTAAGATGCCACCCATCACAAGACCAATTATCATTCCAATATTTGTTGATTTTGTGTTGGATGACCCTTGCAAGAGTGGGTTTCCTGGAAGATACCTTGAAAGTTTTACAAACATAATTTATCAAATGTTGATCTAACAATAATTATTTTTTCTTCACACTATTTCATATATCATTGGACAGAACTTCGTATAGAAAACTCTTTCTACAAAAATATGGCAAAGACTCAGATCTTTGATTAAAAACTTACTTGAAATCAAATTTGGAATTTTTGGAGAGTAAACTTGGGGGAATCGGGCTACTAAAATTATTATTCCAAACAAACCTGTTCCACATTATGAAAAGTCTGATGTCAAAAATCATTTTGCCATTCAACTTTGTTGGACTCTTTTATCCAAGGTATCAAGTAATTCAAATTGCGTCATACAATATGAATGTTTGGATTATGGTGTTATATAATTGTGGATATGAAAGTGAGAAAATGAAAAACATAAATATTTGAAATATTACGCCCAAATATGATTTTGAAGTTTCAATTATGAATAAGTATTATTTTAATCTTGTTCGTTGATACAAAATATTGAGATGTCAGCCAAAAAAATATTTTGAAAGATAAAGGGTAATAATACTTACAATTCTGATAGAGATGGTAAGTCAGCTAGCCAATCTGGGATCAATCCAGATAGTGAATTATTTTGCAAGAACCTAGTTATGTATCAGAACACAATAGCACAATAAGTTTTCAAAAACTTTGCTACATGTCTTTCTGTATCCATTTTTAGGTGCACAAATACTTAAAAAATCTAGCTCAAATCTGAAAATAGATCACAAGAAAATCAATATGCATGAATATTGTTAATAATAATATTAGAAGACACAAATTTAAACCCCCTCCAACAATATTTAGGTTTCAGTGGGAGAAAAAGGATTGAACTACTAATTATCTATAAGTTTAAATGAGATTTATGTAAGAAAATAACAAAGTGAAATTAAAACTTTCAATGTACAATTTATATAGGATTAATCTTATTGTCTCTTGGAAGTGCATCGTGGTCTTTGACCTCCGATTATTGGATCTCCCAAGGGGCTGTCAATTTAATTATTACCTATTTTTTTAGTATGTTCACACAAGGGCATGGATGATGGTCTAAGGACCATTTATTGACCCCAATGCTCCATTACAGGTCATGTGCATAAATGTACATACTTCGTTCAGTTCAAAACATATTGAAAGCCATCAACATGATTGAATCAAAACCTCTTCTTCTACCATCTTCAAAATAAGATATAAACAAATTACTGACGGTGAAGAAATTAAAAGGTACTTTTTAGATAATTATTATGTAATTATGTGTAGATTATATTTGGTCAGATTATTTGTATGGAAAGCAACTTGGGGCACCTACATGTGAAATATTTAGAAGGTGTTAAATTGAAGTGGATAAGGCATAACTTTAATCTAAGAAAACCAAAGTAATCTTGTGAAAATATATTTAGTTTGCATTGAAATATATAAGGTGGACGTATGTACTCACAAATATTGTAAATTAACTGAGCGATTTAGTAGAGGTAGCAAACCATTCAAATCATTATAATCCAATGAACTGCACATCACATAAAAGCACACCATTATGGAAAAACCAACTAAAATACAATCATTACAGTTATGTTATTTGTAATTATGATAAATCTTACTGCATCATAGCAGAGGTCATGGCCGATTGTTTGCTACTTCATAATTTATGTGTTATAGGTTAGGCTGGGTCGTATTTCTAGAGGCTAATTGATAGTAGCTGGCCAGATCATGTGACTATTTGTGAATAAGCCTGCGGGTCTCAGATATCATCTAGACTCACACTGCAAGACCAGCATTTTATTGGTTTAAATACAAAAGTAGATTCATAAATTTGCTATGTGATCCATGTTTTGATGAATTTCAAAAGAGATCAACCACCCAAAAAGAGAGAGCAACATTTAAAGGTTATAATAATTTGGTAGAATACTGGGCATGAAAGTTACTCACAGGCTGGTGAGATTCAGGAGATTGCCAAAGCTGGGAGGAATGGGCCCAGTTAGATTGTACCCTGAAAGATTCCTGTCAACCATCACAATATGAGGTCCCAATTTTACAAAGAGTTAGACATGATAACATGGAAGCCTTGCCAGATGTGAAACCTTCATTGAGAAGGACAGGTGGAAAATTGCAAAGATTTGAAAAATTATGCAAAACTTAAGAGTAAAAAACTACAGGTCCCCTGGTAAAGCCTGCTGCCTTGGGCTTTACTATACACTTTGAGCTCAGCAAGACCTGGACCATGGGCTTTACCTGGACTTTGCTCCACCTCACACAGGCCCTTATTCTGGTAAATCCAGTGGCCTTGGACTGTACCATACACAGATAGTTCAATTGTATAACCAGGATTGGGAACATAATGCTTCTTTTAGTTCAGCTGCTTCTAAGGGACATACTGCAGAAGGGTTTAGTGTAGGGTAAAACTTGAGGGGCCGAGTTTTACAGGGCATAAAAACCGCCATGATTTTAAAAGAAAAAAAAAAACAATCTTGTGATAACTGGTGGGTATTGGGTGTGTACCCACCGGGTATCACGGCAAACAAGTAAGCAACACAGGCAGGCAGGCATTTTTAAAAACTGCACTAAAAAACTGGCACAGGTTTCTATGTTTCCATCAGAGGTCTCAAGTTTAGGCCACAGTGAACCAGCACCCACCAGTGCGCCATCAAGGATGGATGATATGTGATCAGGAAACAGTTTTCTGTTGGGTTCCAGTTCCCTAGCTAACCACGATGGTTGGCTCAGTTGCTTTATTTACTACCTACCAACTAGGTAGGTAGTAAAAACAGCGCCTACCTACTATCTACTTACTTAGTAGTCCCCTATTTTGTTACCTACCTGTCCATATATGTTAAACTTACGTCTTATAGAATGGGTTACCAAGATGAAACCTGTTGGTAACTCAGTTGAGGATCATTCACAACTGAGTCATAACAGGCATCCAGCGGATGGTGCACTGGTGGGGGTTGGTTCACTTGGTTCACTGTGGCCCAGGTTGAGAGGAAGTTAGTCATATGTTACTGTGAACTGTAAACTTCACGAAACATTTCCTATTTTAACTGTTGCTGTTTTGATGTTTAAACTTTCAGCAAAGGAGCAGAGCCAGCATGTGACAATCAGCTTCTTTTGTTTCATTTAGTTTTTCATTATTTAATTTTGAAGATTCCATTTAGACATATAGAATATTACTGAATGTTTCAAATGATACTTCTTTTCCTCAGCAATTTTTTTTCCTTAGAGAAAATTTATTTTTTGAAAATTTCAGCATGTATAAAAGGGATATTATTTTTGTGGAACCTGCTATTCAACTATGGTATGCTATAGTGTCATCAAAATCATGTCTAGTAAAAGAGGAGAGTTACTCACACTGCTGTAATAAAAGGGACGGAGTTGCTGTCTGTGCTACAAGTAACCCAGGGATGAGGAACTGGAACACAGGGATCGCCAGTCCAATCGGCAAGGTTCAAACTTGACTTGATCTCCGCAATAGCGATTGCTGCATGCACACCCGAGACGAGACTAGTTGCAGTCAGCTGTCACAGTTTCAAGATCAATTTGTTACCCAGTTATATCATGCTTTAGGTGGTGGCTATTTTGGGTGAACAGCTGAGGGTGGAAGGGGGTGTGTGAGTCCAAATCTAACATTTCCTGGGCCTCACGGGCCTCACCCAAATTGACTTTATGGATCTAATGGTGACTCTGTTTTACATGCGAACATTAGAAGAGAAAGTGATCACCATGGTGTGGAATGGCCACCGCCTTCATACTAATCTTCCAATAGATCCATCTCATGTGAACCCCTGTTTCTATCACAGAGAGTCTGTGTTTCACTTTTTCAGAGAAAATCTTTGCAAGTTGTAATATCATTGAGGAAGTTAGGCCACTTGTCGCAACCAGCAAAAGGCTGTGATTCGGAAGCAAAAGGAAATTACCAGCATTTACAGCCTTATAGCCAGATCAAACTCACCGTCCTGATCGTCTGTCATTGTGGTCATCGGGTTTGTGCTAATTTCCCAAGACTCCAGAGCATTCGCGATAGGACCTAGAGGACTGAAAACAGTTTGATCTGGATACAGAACAATATCATCCGTTCCAGGGGTGTGAGACACGGGTGAAATGAGCTCTATATTATCACCGCTTGAGCTGTTGGAGTATGGATTCAGGAGAACGCTTAAATTAGGTATGTCTAAATAAAAATTCCGTGAACTAGCATTGGCAGTTGAATTTAATTCAGCATAGTAGAACGACAATATATATTCATAGCTGTAGTCGTCTGGGAAGGTGATTGTTATGTTGCCACTACTTGTTAAGGCAGTATCCGTCACTGTTGAAGGGGGTTCGCCCCATCCGGAGAGAGGCCCCAGTTTTTTGCTTGAAACTAAACTTTGGAGTGGCGAGGTACTCTGTATAAACGTTGAGTTCGACCCTTGAATTGGAAACCAATATCGATCAAAGTTATCATCGGGATATCTGCAATAACCAAAAATGCAATAAAAACTGAATCACAAGTAATCTACAACCGCTTGTGGACAATTTATATCTGTCAAGGGAATAATCCAGTCTCGATAGGACTAAGATGCATCGAAGAAGTGACACGTAAATTGCATCAAGATAGGAGCAATTTATGTGTTTAGTCTAGTGAGTCGCGACAACCTAGTGTATAGGAGAAGGACCGGTCTTGAGGCCATTCTGTGTTCTTCGGTGCCTGCTGGGAACGAGGAACATAGAATGGCCTCAAGAAATTGCCCTTCTCCTTTCTACTCCTCTGATCTTGGGTTGTGAAACATAAGATTTTTCTAACGCTATGGAAGATTCCTGAAAATCTTCCCTATGGACAACAGCTCACAGAGGTAAAAAAGTCCCAAGTCTTTACGTGTAGGATGAAACCCTAGGACCATGGCTTTACTGAAATAAGGAAAACCCAAGGCTGGAGCTGAGGGTGTCGCTAACTTCAGTAAAGTCCTCGACTATGGGCTTTACAAAGCACTGGCCCCGGATGAAGAACCATGGGATGGAAAATCAAGAGGTCTTGCTGGTGAGGATAAAGTGGGAGGTCCCACTGAATTTAGGAATGGGTAATCACTACTTGTATTCGGCTTTGTTAATTAGAGATTTTTTCCTGCGCCAGTGCTTTACATATCCAAAACTTCAGCAAAGACGTTGATCAGGAACCATATTTTCTGAAACAATGACCATTCGTGAAATGTTGTTATTCTAGAAGGACTTACTATACGCTTCCTGCAATTGTTCGATGATATTGTCTCAGGATCTTTCGAGCTCATTAATAATTTAATCCTAATTCAGGAAACCGTAGTTTGATCTCTACGCGAAGGGCCAACCGGCCACGTTGGAAAGAACATAGTTTGGCTGAAATTATGACATACCTGACGAGTCCGTCTCCACCAAAGTTCAGCCTGTATCTTGTCTCGAAGTATTTCCCTTGAGTACCATACAGGTAGCTTTCAACAGAAATGGAGGAGAAATCCGCCGGCACCACCGAAAAAGATATCGCAGAAATAAACGGAACTGAGTTAGAGGAGTCCCGTAATAGGCAGAGAAACGTGACAGTAGAAACAGACGCAACCATAAACTCATGGTACACAAATATGGCAGCGTTATCAAAGGTAACGTTGGCGACTATAGTCCCGTCTATAGCCATCTGAAAACTGGGGAGCTCGGTACCATTGTCATAATAACCATAGAAAAAAGTCCCTCTTATCAGGTACGTAGAGTTTGGCATTACTGGAAAGCTGTAACAGTTTTTGGCCCGAGTATCAGGAAAGTATCTAACGGTTTTAAACTCGGAAAAGTTTGGATACATTGACTGGGCACTTGGGACGTATCCGTTTACACCCGTTGTTATATACTCAGGAGCATCAGGGACCCATGAAATATTTGTGATACTGTCAGCATAGCTGGCCATCGAACCGCAGTCGACAAAGACAGATCCTGCCAATAGGAGAAGGAAAAAGAGTCAAAGCTTTCAGAATTTTTTACTCAGATTACGAAAGGCTATCCATGTGGTGAGCACTAAGAACTGAAGTGGCCGACCTTTGAGATAACACAGCTGGACCAGATCCCTGACTCATTGAATACGTACTGGACATCTGGTTACGCTAAACTTTGCCACCGAGTTTGGCACTTGATAGATCGCACCTTGTTTCATTTACACCTTATTTTAAGTGGTAGGTAAGGCCCGAAGAGGGGGCCGTTACCAAAATGAGGAGTCTGTCATAGGCAGAGCCTAGGGTGGATTCCGAATCCCGGTTAAGTCCCCTCCTAAGGACCTTAACGCACGTCAAGAACTGGCGAGGAACCTTATGAAGTGTAAGAAGCTTGCTAAAAACGTAAGGTGCCTACCTGGCAGCGGAGGTAATCTTACCCTTTTAAGTGTCCTCCAACTACACTAAGAAATTTTCGCCAGTTCTTTAAGCGTTTTTGGCTCAACCAGGGTAGTTGGATGATAGGCTTGAAATCAAGCTCTGGACAGCGTTCCGAGAGCAAGAGCCAATCCTTCGTCAACATTACTAGGATGCGCGTCTTCGCAAAGAATTCCAAGAACACTAGTTGAAGCTTTCCTTTAATAGCATCCTATGTCGCTAGTAGCCTCAGTTTTCCATTTCATGTTCAAGAAACAATACAGACATACAAGGAAACCAAAAGCTAGCTTTTATCGTGGAACAGGAGTGTTACAAACTACACGAAAGGGGCGCATAAATCAGAGACGGTGTGTATTAATGAGCCACAAACCTTGAATTTGAGCCGATACGCCTGGAGCACCGGAGAGAGTGCACAGAGCTTCCAGCACTGCAATCAACAACGTCAGCATCGCCTTCCAGACTCTCTTTGGTTTGTCCATGGATGCATACGTCAAATTGCAGATGATCTCGACCTTGTCACTGCACGCTGCACCAGTCAACGTAGGTCCCGCTCAAGTAAAACCTGCTTGCAAACGAAGCTTTGTTGTGAGCTCAGCTTGTATCCCTCTCGTGAAGAAGTCTCGCAACTCTCAGACACAATCTGTAGGTTTGTAACTACAGCCAGGGCTCTTCGTTTCTTTGCGCTTCGGCAAGTCCTGGTAAATCTGAAGGCCAAGTTTGCACCACAAAAATTGATGGAATCAGTACCCGTAATTGCACGGCGCCCATACTACCCACGGTATTAATAAAAACAGTAAGGGAGGAGAAAAAAAAGATAAAACAAAGATTCCTCTATGGTTGACTTTGAAAACCGAAGGCAAAAAAAAATCTTATAGCAAATATTCCTTGATCGTGCAGCCAATGAGGTGAGGCAGCATGCACCCAAGGGACCCGGAAAACCGAAGGCAAAAAAAAAAATCTTATAGCAAATATTCCTTGATCGTGCAGCCAATGAGGTGAGGCAGCATGCACCCAAGGGACACAGGTTCCTTTTGGTTGGGTAAGCAACATTTGTGCAGCCAATGAGGTGAGGCAGCATGCACCCAAGGGACTCGGGTTCCTTTTGCTTAGATAAGCAACATTTGTGCAGCCAATGAGGTGAGGCAGCATGCACCCAAGGGACTCGGGTTCCTTTTGGGGAAGGGTTGAGTATTGGACTTTGTTGTTCTCAATGTGTTCCCATCAAGTTCCCACTGTGTTCCCCCTCCCCAGTGCCCAATGTGTTCCTCAACATAGGTCCTCACTTTATCCGTTGCCTTACTTGTAACCAATGTAACCAGCCCAAAGGAAGAGATTACAAAATATCTATTTTCAGATTGTGCAAAGGGAAGCATGACTATTTGAAGCACATCTGGGCATCTATGTTGGGAAACCCAATGCTGAAGAAACATCAATCAGTATGGCTCCTCGTGTAAAAAAAAAAAAAAACTGCAGGTTCCCCCCCTTACTAAGGCTCGCTTTAGACTATTTGCTACGAAACAAAACAGAGATACCATGTGACCTGGCACTCATTACTTGCTACAAAATGTTCAAACACACCATGTGACCCGGCACTCACTATCTATTATCTATAAAGAAATGGGTGTTGGTGGCTTGAT
>Ga0116231_10001304_pt1 | contig 50544 bp, 39 predicted proteins | sample S1TSphgellanicum_2_FD_89695 | JGI IMG/M metagenome (GOLD analysis project Ga0116231, IMG submission 89695) | Host-associated microbial communities from peat moss isolated from Minnesota, USA - S1T2_Fd - Sphagnum magellanicum MG | ecosystem: Host-associated > Plants > Peat moss > Unclassified...
CGGACAGACATTTCATCCATCCCCTTAATTGGGATGGACAGTAGCTAAAAGAAAAAAAGCTTCCCCAAAATTCGTCCCGTCATCAAGCCGGACGGACATTTCATCCATCCCCTTAATTGGGACAGACAGTAGCTAAAAGTACCCAAAATTTGTCTTTAAAATCAAATTGTATCTCATCTTTGTTTGTGGACTTCCAAAATTTCATAGTACATAATTAGCCTCTTTCTCAATGCTTTCCAAGGTATTTCTTGGCTCCTTTCTTTTTGTATTTTTAAAAGAAAATTGTGGGCTCTATGCATCATTATTTTTGTTGCCATATGCATACATACGTACCATGTACGTGCACGTGTATAGCATGGCTGACTTTGGGATTGTGAAGGAAGTCAAAACCTTTTGGTTTTTTGGGGGTCAATTTGTATACCCACTAATTAGGATTCACGAGGATATGTGTGTGAGCATCATGCAATATGTGCATATTTTGGCATGTTCTACTCCACTTTTATCAATGCTCTATTATCACAATAGGATATTGGTTGAGTGAAAAACTCAATCCAAAATAATGGAAACATCTGACTTAGGTTTGGTTTTAAGTTGAGGTAATAGTTGAGCACTCACTTCAATTGAGTTTATGAAGCTAGAGAATTTTCACTATTTTCAAAAAAATTCGATAAATGATGATTTTTTTCAAAAACTTTAAGAACATAAATGACAAAATATTCACATTTCCTTTTTTTGTTTTTCGGTAGCCAAGATGCAAAAATTTTACCACACAAAAGAAAATCTATTCCCAAGGATTCTAAAAATTGATAAAATTCTTTAAGAATTTAAGAAAGAGGGATAAATGGGGAGTCTTGTTCAACAAATTTGAAAGACATTGTAACCATATAGCCATGTAGATAGTTGTTGCAAGCTCCACACAAAAAGGCCCAAAATGGGGCATTGGAAATTGACAAGGTGCATACAAAGCCCATCATAGAATAAGTTAGTGACAATTAGGATTTCAAATTGTGCACATGTAGATACCCATTTGAAGTTGACCCCTTAAAGCCTAACAAGCCAAAAAATGGCTTTTTTTGGTATTTGAAATTGATCTAGATGATAGAGATTTTAATTTTTATAATTTTTTGGTTGGGTGGACACATTGAATATCTTTTCAATGGTTTGTTGCGCAAGCATATACAAGTGGATTTGGGGAAGGATATGTCAAGAAAACCCCCATGTAACCACTTTCCCATGTGTGTGAGGAAGAAATGCCCAAAGGCCAAGGCCCACCCCTAGTCGGCCTTCCTAGCTTAGCTAGGCTAACTTGAAAAGACGTTTAAGAGTTGACCCACGAGTTGTGGTAGCGAGATCATTTTATTTGTCCATCATTTTGAGGATCCTCACATTCTCACTCTAAAAGTTAGAAAGATTCATTCCTATGAAAGAAGATCACATTTTGGCTTGAGTTTTTTATCCGAGTAGCTAACTTAATCATTGTGAGTGCCAAATTAAAATGCATTCATTAATCCATGTCAAAAAAAAACAAAAAAAACCAATGAAAGTTCAAATCTAACCTTGGGCACATCTATTTGATTGTGAGCTCAATCTAGTTTTATTATTTGATCATCTTTTACTTGATTTTGGCTGAAACTTTTACCAAAGAACTATGAGTTTGGAAACTTTGAATCTATTGTTAAATTTGTAATTTGATTTAGGAATGAGTAGATTGGACCAAAATTCTAAATAAATCTCAAATACAAATAAAATTGTTGTAAAATGGGCTTAGATTTTTAGGGGTTAAGAAGTTTCCACATAGGAGGTTGTCTTTTTCCCACCAACAAAGCATATATTATTTTGTGTGTTTACACACATAATTAGCCAACATTATGTGAACTTTGATTCCCAAGCCCAAAATCTCCTAAAGAAAAATTGACTTTACAGTGTTGCAAGTTCATCACATGGCATTATTTTCGTCTCAAAAGTGAGAACATCTCACTCGTGAACAAAACGTCCATCATACACAATTGCTGAAAAAAACACAAAAAACCAAGCACAAAGTGACAAAAAGATCAAGAGAGAAAAAGAGAGAAAAGTGGATACATTTTTCAACATATGTATTGAAGAAGAACAAATGAAATTAGTCTTGAGATGGGATGAACTTTATGCTACTCAAAAGATACTAGCGCCGCAAATGCGCATGGAAAGAGAGATGGAAGGAGAGATTCTCAATCACACTTGCTCCATCCCAAACTTGACTATCAAAGTATTAAAAAAACAACAACAATAACGCGTATACACACGTGCACACACCTGCACGTATACACGCATACACACTCAACTTTTCTTCTTTTTTCTTTCTCTTTCATACCAATGCCACAAAATCCCCCCCCAAAATTTGCCCTCTCCAAACTATAATCAACATTATTTTCCTTTGCCCCCATCTTCCAAAGTCTCTATTCCAATGAGACAGACCCCAAACTACCATAAAAACTTTGTAGTAGCACCCACAAATAAAGTCAAATAAGGAAAGACTTTTTACAAGGCAAATTTATATTCTCTTCAATTTGTCCTCTCTTGTTTTTTTCCCTTATCAAATTCTTGTCCCTCCTTACCTAGTGCTTGTTTGATTCAAAAGTTTTCCAACTCTTTGTTCCAAAAACTTTTGTGAGTATAGAGTGTCGAGAGTTTGTTAAGGGTGCTATCAATCAATTGCTCACAACAAAAGCTCAGTGCTTTGTGATTCTTGGTAGCAATTGGGTTTGTTTGGGTTGCTTTTAGAACTGAGTTTTTATGTTGTTTGTTTTGGAAATGGGTTAGTTTTGCTTAGTTTGCAATTGAGCCTGGGTTGTTAGTTTTGCAAATGGATTTGTTTCGGTTAGTTTGCAATTGAGTTTGTGTTGCATATTTTGCAAATGGGTTTACTTTGGTTGATTTACACTTGAGTTTATATTGCACGTTTTTGCAAAATGGGTTTGTTTTGGTCCTTTTGCAATCGATCTTTCTTTTGGTTGCTAGCAATTGTTTGTTGAGTTGTACTTGGTTGTTACCCTTTGTTACCAATTATCTTTTTTTTGAGCCAGTTGTTGTTGGGTTGCAAGCTAAACAATTTCAAATCTGCATGTGTGAAACTGGTTGTTTATTAGCAAAAATTCAAATGAAAAATGTAAGCTTGTAGTAGATTCAACAGAAACTGAATTTGCAGCTGCAAAATTATTGCTGCTGCTGTTGTTGCTATTCCTGTTGCTGCTTTGTTGATGCTGATGTTTTCTTATGTTGTTGTTTTGTTATTGTTTCTATTGTTATGGTGGTAGATTTTTCTGCTAGAATTTCGGCAGACTATTATTTCCATCTACTTTACCATGCTTTCTTTCAACTTGTAGTTGCTTCTGTTAATCAAGTTTGCAAATGCAGTACCAATATGATGCAAATTTGCAGCCTGAGTTTTGGAGCTGTTGTTGCTACAAGCAGCATCACATTGTTGTTCTGTTGGTTGTGGACATGAGACCAACTCTCACCACTAACAGCAGCAGCAGCAGCAACCAACACCACCACCGGGCTCAAGCTTCAACACAATTCCTTCTTCATTTGCAACAATAGGTGCACCAGCTGGGAAGCTGGTCCCAGAATTGGGGAGATCGTCACCTGCAACATTAAGAATCTGGTAGAATGCTTGTCTATAACAAGAATCTAGCAAAATGCACTACTACTGTCCATCATACAAGATACGGTACTACTACTGTGGAAGCGTTGTTGTTGCAGAAACCAGAGGATTGTGGAAGTGGTGATGAATGGGGTGCTTCAGCAAGAAGAAGAAGAAGCAGGAGAAGAAGCAGCAGGTGTAGGTTTCATCCGATCCTTTTGTTGATTTGTCTCGCAATACTAGCATGCAGTATTGTGCCAATTGCAGAGGGATTGGGATCCATGTCTCCACTGGCGGCAGTGTCTCGTGATGTTTTCCATGGCTCTTCTCCAGCGGCAGCCTACTCTTGTACAGTATGTGTGATTCTCGCTGGGAGAAAGCAGTTGATCCGCTGCTGGGATTCTCGCGATCCGAGGAGGATTTTCTCCGTGGGCAATGCGGGAGTCTCGTACGTGGGTGTGACAGGCGGAGATGGGTTTATGTGCGGATTGCGAGAGTCAACAGGACAACCCTTTTGTTGGAATCTGAGAGATGAGAAGAACTCGTCGTCTCCTTGGAGAAGAAGCCAGCAGCAGCATCGTCTGTCGGAGAAGAGGTACGTGCAGATTGCGGTAGGAGAATCCCATGTGTGTGCGCTTCGACGAGTGAATGGATCCATCAATTGCTGGAGACTGAAAGGATGGGATCAGCAGCACTCAAGAAGATCGTCCTCTACATCAACATCGCCGCATGGGTTTGCCTTCCTCTCTCTCACTGCCGGCGGGGACTTCACTTGCGGGCTTACCAACGGATCGCAGATGATGTGTTGGGGAGTGGAGCTCAACCTGAACGTCTCCACCATGTACTCCAGCATCAGCGCAGGAAGAAGACATGTTTGTGGGATCCGAGTCGCGGATGGTGCTGTCGAGTGCTTCGGGAAGTATCCTTTGCAGGAAGGAGCAGCAGTGCCACCGCCTGAGAATTGGGCATTCTCGTCTCTTGCACTCGGAGCTTCTCACAGTTGCGGATTGTGCACAGAGACCCACGAAGCGGTTTGCTGGGGTGATAACTCCACAGCTCAGCTCGCAGCTCCTCAAGGAGTCGCGTTTGCTTCCATCACTGCTAGCGACTTCTACACTTGTGGTATCAAGGAGACTGATCTCTCCACTGTCTGCTGGGGGAGAGGGTTTGATAACAGTAGTCAAAAGAACAATCGCAGCGAGTTCTTGTTTCCTCCGCAGCTGAAAGCTGCACCCGGGATCTGCACCAACAGTCCGTGTCCGCTCGGCTCCTTCTCTTTCCACGGCTCCAATGCCACAATGGGTGTGGGAGGAAATGTTTGTGCAAACCGCAATCAGTTTGTCTGCCTCGCTTGCTCCAACAGCACTTGTCAAGGACCTCCAGCAGCCGCCATGACACCACTGTCGTCGTCGTCTTCAGCTCCTCCTGTTCCTATCGCATCTCCTTCACACCCTAAACCTTTTCCTTCTCCAATTCCGAGCACGCAGCAGCCACCTTCTTCTTCTCCTTCTTCTCCGCTGCTCAAGGGCGGCAGCAGCAGCAGCAGCTTGAGGCGCACAATGCTCGCGACAATCTCTTTAGGAGTGTTGGGAGGAGTGGGGATTCTCGTCAGCTTGGTGGCGCTCATCTGCTGCTGTTTCCTGCACCGCAAGCAGCAGCAGCAGCAGATCCCAAAACTCCAGAATTGCTGCACATGGAAGTTCGCATGCAGCGCGAATGCGCGACGCCGCAGCAGCAGCAATAACAGCCGTGTCCATCACTCGGAAGAGAATCCCGGAGCTGCTGCTGATGAAAAAGCCGACGATGACGAAGCATGCAACCTCGCCGTAGTAGTCACGCCCATGCGCTTGTCGCCACTGCACGGCTCCTCCATAAACAGGTACGTGTCTTGTCTTGTCTCTCTCTCATCGGGACTTGCTTGTTTTCCGCTGTCGAGGGAGGGGGATCTCTCTGCAATGCACTGCGCATTCATGCTAATCGCATCACAATGTGGTCTTGTTGTTGTTGCGGGCTCTTGTGTGCAGGAGTAGTGCGAGGCGAGATTTGACAAATAGAGCAGATCTCTTCACCTTCAACATGTTGGCTGCTGCAACCGAGGGTTTCGGAGATGGGAGGAGAATCGGGGCGGGGAGCTTCGGAGTGGTGTACAGAGGGGTTCTTCCCGACGGAAGGGAAGTGGCGATCAAAAGAGCGGAGAAGATGAACGCCAACAAGACGATGTACGAGGATAATGAGACGGCATTCGAGAAGGAACTGGAGTTTCTTTCAAGGGTGCATCATCGAAACCTTGTGAAGCTCGTGGGCTACTGCGATGAAGACGACGAGCTTCTGCTTGTGTTGGAGTACATGCCCAATGGCACGCTTTACGATCACTTGCATGACGACAGACATAGCAACAGCGGTGCCATCTCTTCCTGGCACTTGCGTGTGAAGATAGCGTTAGAAGGTGCGCGAGGAATCGAGTACCTTCACACCTATGCTGTACCCGCCGTCATCCATCGTGACATCAAATCTTCCAATATCTTGCTGGATGCTTCATGGACTGCTTGTGTCTCGGATTTCGGGCTTTCTCTCTTGGGTCCTGAAGAAGAAGTGTCGCACATCTCCATGGCTGCTGCAGGTACAATGGGTTACATCGATCCTGAGTACTACCGTCTTCAGCATTTGACTACCAAGAGTGATGTCTATAGCTTTGGTGTTGTGCTCTTGGAGCTTCTCACTGGCAGGAAAGCCATCTCCAAATGCTCCAACAAGAACAACAAGAACATTCCTGCCAACCCATTAATCAATGTGGTAGATTTTGCAACTCCTCGGATACAAGCTGATGAGCTTGTTTCCATTCTTGACTTCAGATTACCCATTCCTCAAGGACTCGAGTTGCAAGCTGTTTCAATTCTTGCTTCTGTTGCAGAGCATTGTGTGCGACAGGAAGGTAAGGAACGACCTTCCATGACCTATATTGTGACTCGCTTGGAGCAAGCTTTCTCTTTCTCTTGCAAAAACCGGAGGACATTGCAACCGGCACCACAAGAATCCAGTGATCAGTACAACAACAACAATGCTGCAGCAAATTCCAGTATTGCCAACTGGATCCATCAGGAAATAGAAGAACTAGGATTGAAGCATGATGATGATGATGATGATGATGATGATGATGATGGTGATAATGATGACGACGATTTGAGTCTGTGTGGTGATCCTGAGATCAATCATCTGCAACAAGGCCATGATAGAATGTCATCCTTCACCTTGCAACAACATGGTGTTGGTGATCAGCTACATCATCTGCAACAACAATAATGCCATGAAAGAATGTCCTCCACATTGCAACAACATGTTGTTGGTGACCAGCTCCCACCATCTGCAATGACAATGCCATGACAGAATATCCTTCTCCACCTTATAACAACAGGGTGATGATCAACTCCAATTGTCTGCAACAAGAAGGCCATGACTGAAAGAATGTCCTACTGCACCTTGCAACGACATGATGTTGATCAGCTCCAATCATTAGCAACAAGGCCAAGAAAGAATATCCTCCACCTTGCAACATCATGGTGGTGATCAGCTCCATCTCTTGTTGAGGATTCTTTATCTGCTTCTGATATTTGCAAACACAATCGATCAGCAGCAACACCTCATTTTGCTGATATACATTACTGAGAGTCAAGGACATGGAGAGATTCCATGATAAGTGCAGCAGCAGCTGATGATGAGAATCAATATAGCCACTGACATTCAGTCAAAAATGGTCTGTCTACCCCATTCTTGGGGTTGTTTTAAGCTTTTTCTTTGAGTTTGTTGCTCAATTCCTTTCTTTCAAGCTCGTATTGAGCTTTTTTTTCTTGAGTTTGTTGCTTGATTTTTTATTCTTTTTTATTTGTATTTAGCTATTGTTTTGAGTTTGAGCAATTGAATAGACAGATTCCAAGTATCCCTTGCATAATAACCGATTTGCTCCAAACAACACAAGAACATGAAGCAACTCATGGCCATAGGATCATGTAAAGTGCCAGTCCCATTGAAATTAAGGAATGCTAATTGAATTGAGGTACCAGAGACAAAAGTATGCTGGTAGTTTAGCTTCTTCCTCTTCCCCCCAAAGAGGTTGTGAGTTCAAACCCATCTTATGAAAAGCCTAAGACACATAGGTTGGGGAAACTGGGGCAAAGGGCAAAGCTTAAGGCCAAGGCCCTTTAAAGGACCAAATTGGCCAAATCTGAAATCTGATTTTTTTCAAAAAAATTATTTCCTCTTTTGAAATTCTTGTCTCTAAAATCATAATCTTCTATGCCTATATAATATATATGCAATCTAAAAAAACATATAGGCCAAATATGAAATCTGATTTTTTTAAATTTGTTATTTATTTTGCCCATTTTGTCATTCTTTGTTTCCAAAATCATAATGGTCCATGCATATATAATATATGTGGAATCTAAAACAAAATCTAAACAAAATCTAAAATCTGATTTTAAAATAAAAATTCTTCCATTCTGACATTCTTGTTTTTAAAATTATGATGGTCCTTGTGCCTACATAATATGGGTACAATATAAAAGCAAAATTTAATCCAAACTTGAAATCTGACTTTTTACTTCATTTCATTTGTTTATGTATAGCATCTTGTTTTTCAAACCTTGATGATCCATGATTTAAAAGAAAAACACACATATTCCATACACAATCTGCCACTTTTCATTACATTATGACTACCATTGAAGTACAAAACCAAGATACAATGAATGAAAGAGTATTCCCCTTCACCTTAAGCCAAATGTTCCCCCTTCCTCCTTCCTACAATTGTGGTCACAAACTTATCCAAACCTTAGGTGAATTAGTTGGCATCACCTATTATATCAATCCAAAGGTAATAGGTCTCATCTACTACTAATAATTCTATAATTACTTAGGTGCCCCCTAAATAAATTAAGCTAAGACATATCTTTTAACATTTTTGAAGTGAAAACCTTTGCCAATTATAAAAAATATGGGCATTAAGGTGCTAAGGTAGGTAAGGTAAACTAAGTAGGATATACTAGGTTAAGTTCAAATAAGTCAAATAAGATAGGGTAGGGTAAGCTATCACCTACCTACCTATTTTTATATGACCCACCTACCTATCTATTTGTCACAATTTTTTTTTTTGATACACGTAATAATTTGATTAATCAAAATGACCAATGAAATGGTCCATATTCTGCTAGTCAAAAAAATCATCCCAATCATAATGAACATTTTGAAATTGACTTGTTCAAAATGATAAAATGATATTTTTGATGCATGTTCAAATTGGGTATTTTTTGACTAGATTTGCCAATGAAAAAATTAAGTTTTTTTAATAGTGCTAATAAACCCTATGTAACCTTTTAAATAGTCCTTGTGTATCACATAACTTGACTATGCCCCTAGGTATTTCCATAAGTAGTCTCTAAATGGCCCCATTGGTACACCTAAGGTAACCCCTTAATAAGCTATGTGTAACCTTTCAAGCAACTCTTAAATATCCCATAACCTAGGTAAGCCCATAGATGTCTCACTAGGTAATTTGTAGGTAACCTTCTAAGAGATTTCATTTAGCCCTTTATGTAGACTTTTGATAACCCCTTGGGTAAGACTCGGTAGTCCCCTCTTGCCTTATAAATCAGCCCTCGAGAGCCCCCAACCTACCTCAAGTATCCCCTAATTTAGGAATTGCCTACCTAACCCTTTAGATAAGCTTTCTGAATTCCTCTAAATCCTTTTTAAGGATCCCATAACATATGTAGGCCTTTACCTAGACACAAGCAAAAACATAGAAAACAAGAGAAAACTCAAATCATCACGGATCGAGGATGAAATTTGACTTTTTCATTTATTTTATTTGCCTTTGGCATAGTCCCATCTTGTATTTTAATGTCAATTTTTTTGAAAAATTAAATATATTAAATGTTGAAATGCATTTTAAGAAATAAATAAATTCTTCTACACCTGAGGAGTGTTGAATTCACTTGTTCACCATGGTATTAGGTATGTATATGGTTTAAAAACTTACTTAAAAACTACCTTTCAAGTAAGGTGAACACAATGATTAGGTATCAAACTAGAACCCAATGAAAAAACTATATTAGCTGACCATCCATCCTTCATGGTGTACTAGAGGGTGTTGGTTCATTCAATCCCCAAGACCAAGTATATTTGTGTAGTTTTTTCACATTCATAATCCTTATTTGTAAAGATATTAGAGACATGGGTAAGAAGTGTAGCCTATTTTTTTTAAATGCAAAGTTTTGGCATTTTTTGGTGGGAAAATGCATTTTTTTTCTTGGAATTTTTCCTTGTACTCAAAAAAATTCAAATAAAGTGTTTGAAAATTCATAGATTTCTATTCATGGTTCAAACAGGTAGCCAAAAATGTAGAAGGATGTTAAAAATTTCTATTTTTCATATTTTGTTAATAATCAAAATTGGCTAAATTGATTTATGAACATGGTTTTTTTTTTTCCAATTTTGTGAGGTAGTTCATGGATTAGTGTTCATGCAAATTAGGAGTTGAGCAAAATTCCACTACAAGTTAAAGAGGAAAGTAGAATTGTCTTAGAACTTGCTTTGTTTTGGACTACTGAGATGAAGCTCGTGGGCTACTGCGATGAAGACGACGTGCTTCTGCTTGTGTTGCAGTACATGCACAATGGCACGCTTTACGATCACTTGCATGACGACAAACACAGCAACAGCGGTGCCATCTCTTCCTGGCACTTGCGTGTGAAGATAGCGTTAGAAGCTGCGCGAGGAATCGAGTACCTTCACACCTATGCTGTACCCGCCGTCATCCATCGTGACATCAAATCTTCCAATATCTTGCTGGATGCTTCATGGACTGTTTGTGTCTCGGATTTCGGGCTTTCTCTCTTGGGTCCTGAAGAAGAAGTGTCGCACATCTCCATGGCTGCTGCAGGTACAATGGGTTGCATCGATCTTGAGTACTACCGTCTTCAGCATTTGACTACCAAGAGTAATGTCTATAGCTTTGGGGTTGTGCTCTTGGAGCTTCGCACTGTTGGCAGGAAAGCCATCTCCAAATGCTCCAACAAGAACAAGGGAATTCCTGCCAACCAATTGATCAATGTGGTAGATTTTTCAACTCCTCGGGTACAAGCTCATGAGCTTGTTTCCATTCTTGACTTCAGATTACCCATTCCTCAAGGACTCGAGTTGCAAGCTGTTTCAATTCTTGCTTCTGTTGCAGAGCATTGTGTGCGACAGGAAGGTAAGGGACGACCTTCCACGACCCATATTGTGACTCGCTTGGAGCAAGCTTTCTCTTTCTCTTGCAAAAACCGGAGGAAATTGCAACCGGCACCACAAGAATCCAGTGATCAGTACAACAACAACAACAATGCTGCAGCAAATTCCAGTATTGCCAACTGGATTCATCAGGAAATAGAAGAGCTAGGACTGAAGCATGATGATGATGATGATGATGATGGTCATAATGATGATGATCAGCTGAGTCTGTGTGGTGACGTTGAGCTCCATCATAGGCGATGAAAGAATATCATCCTCCAAGTTGCAACAAGGTGTTGGTGATCAACTACATCATCTGCAACAACAACAATGCCATGAAAGAATGTCCTCCACATTGCAAGATGTTGGTGATCAGTTCCCATCATTTGCTATGACAATGCCATGACAGAATATTCTTCTTCACCTTACAACAACAGGGTGATGATCAGCTCCAATAGTCTGCAACAAGAAGGCCATGACTGAAAGAACGTCCTACTGCACCTTGCAATGACATGATGGTGATCAGCTCCAACAATTAGCAACAAGGCCAAAAAAGAATGTCCTTACCTTGCAACATTATGGTGATGATCAGCTCCATCTCTTGTTGAGGACATCTGCTTCTGCTCTTTGCCCACACCATCAATCAGCAGCAACACCTCATTTTGCTGATATACATTACTGAGAGTTGGGTACATGGAGAGATTGCATGATATGTATGACGAGAATCAACACAGCCACTGACATTCAGTCAAAGTTGGTCTGCCTACCACATTCTTAGATTGTTTTCAGCTTTTTCTTTGAATTTGTTGCACAATTCCTTTCTTTCAAGCTTGTATTTAACTTTTTTATGGAGTTTGTTGCTTGGATTTTCATTCTTTTTGAATTTGTTTTGAGCTATTGTTTTGAGCAATTGAATAAACAGATTCCAAGTATCCCTTGCATAAGAACTGATTTGCTCCACACAACACAAGAACATGTAACAACTCATAGCCATGGGATCATGTAAAGCCAGTCCCATTGAAACTAAGGAATGCTAACTGAATTGAAGGACCAGAAACAAAAGTATGCTGGTAGTGGCAAATCAGCCCTGCAGAAAGAGTGTTTCTTTGTTGTGAGATGAATTGACAATCTGCAATTCATTGACTGAGATCTTGGGGGAACAAAAGCCAATACACTCCTCCCTCTAGAAATGGTGCAAAACTAAGAGAACTGATTAAAATACAATAATGTACAGTGGGCACTTGTAGGTCAATCAGTAGTCATGACCATGCTATAGGCACAACTGAACAGGTTGCTTTAGCTTATAGATAGATTGAACACCATCCGTGAGTCTTTGGTTGGCATTCGACCGTCCATAAGCATTCCTACAAAACTTAATTTGTCATATGCAAGAAGGCAGTGTAGACATTACAGAGACAGAATGGAAAGAACTGACCTCTATTACAGAAACTCAGACAAAAAAAAACTCACCCACAAAACATGTACATAGTTTGCAATCTATAATTTCAGCACCCAACCCAGGTCTGCAGTTCTTGATGGTAGCACTAGATTCAAATGAAAGACCCTCGCCTAATTAATTCCATTAGTGTTCCAAGCCAATCAAGGTTGCACATGCCAAGAATACAGGGCTGTTTGTATTTCTCCAGACTATCGAACAGCTTCAAGGGCTTCAATCATCACCACACTGTTACCACGTATGACCTGCATATACAAGTGAAGACTTTTATTATACAAGGGGATGCAGTAATTTGGCTCAATGTACAATGAGGATGATGCAAATGGCAATGTAAAGAAAGCCAGTTGATGCAAAGATACAAGAAACAACCACTGTTGTGAGTTGGGTGTCTATGGAGAAACTTGAAGGGACACGGAAGTGGGAAAACTTACAACCATGCCGATCTCTGTAGTATCATTTCCATTAACCTCTAATGTGTTGTCCAGCACCAAATTCATGAACTGGTCAAAGCCGCGCAGGACTCCAATCACATTCCGGTTGGCATTCAATTTTACTGCAATCATCAGTACAGATGGATTCAGAGACATGGAAGATTCAGAACGGCATTTCCAAGAACAGTATTGAGGTTGGCAATGAGCAAGCAGCAAGTGGTACTGGCATTTCCACTGATGACTGCTCGTAGCAGCAGCAGCCTTAAGGCGTGCAAGGAAACCTTATGCAAAACAGAATGATGAATTGTCTGAGAAGTTACTATCAGATTACACCCAGTGATAAAGAGTGCTGTCAGCGAAAACTTCCACCTATCTCTCTCAGCCTCGCATGAATCAGACGAACATGAAAATGAGCTCGGCTGGGATTAAGAGGCATTTAACCATAGTCCCACAAGACAGCTATGGTGGACTGACTGGTCATGAGCGAGACCGACGCCGACGAAAGGATGGGAAATGCGGCGTAAGGAAAGTCAAGTAAAGAAGAAAAGAGACGCAACGGCGAAAAAAGAACGAGGATTGGAGTTTCAACGAGCACTCACTGTTGAGCTTCTTGTCCATGTACCTGTACAGCAACAGAGACCCCAACCAACCATAAGACCACTGCGACGGGATGACAATGAAAAACCAGAAAGAGACCAAAACATTCAGAGCAACGAAATCTAAAAAAAACAAAGAGAAAAAAAACTGCAAACCACTTACTTCTTCAGATCCGGAGGCTGTCCAGATTTGCTCATGATGTCGAAACTCCTTTAAGAACGACAAGAGAGAGTTTAGTGTGCGGCGGACGGCAATTTCTGTTCTCCGGGAACGAGAGATTTTGCTCGCCTTTCAGCTGTTTCCGCGCTCTTTGCGGGTTTCGTCTGCAACCCTAACCCTAACCCTAAAAACAAAGAAACCCTAGGGGACACAAGGTACTTGGCACCTCCTCCTGTTGCGACTTGGATTGTGTCGTTCCGGATCTGATCGGATGAATGAGAGGGATGCATGAGGTGTCGGGCTCTGGATTGAGACTTGGGGAGTTTGCAGGCTTTCTTCGCAGGAGGATTCTTGCCCAGCACTTGACGCATGTCTCTCTCTCTATCTCGTCCCGTGAATCTCTTGCACCGATTTCAACCCTTTTTCCGAACGGAAGGAAAATCTGCAGATGTTCTGTGTAGTTATTGCTTCTCAGGATCTATTTAGCTGATTCTGGAGATGTCTTCATCTTGGAAATCTGTGAAGTTTCCTGCTAGTTCTCGTCTTTTTGCTTGCTGTGTTCTACAGCTTCTGAATGAATCCAATGAATATGCCGTGGATTGCTGAATGACTTCTGCGTCTGCAGAAAAGATTATTTGGTTGTTAGCAACAACCTTTTTCCAAGTTCTCACATGGCAGAGGAATCTCGCGTTGCAGCGTTTTTAGAAGCAGAGGTTCCAGATTGGGGAGACGAGGTTATATCAAGAGCTAGGTACAAGGCCTTCACGGGACAGAGAGCGGATTACGAAGCCAGGCTCCAATTCTGGAAAACTTTGGTTGTGAAATGTGCTCGCCATTTGAACCTTGTCGTCATCGATGCAAACATGGTGAGAGTGCGGTTTTTTTCGTCTCATCGTCTCCGGTCCGAGAGGGAAAAAAAAATCGAGATAATGATTTCCACCTCTTGATTCTTATGTGAATTCCGGCATGGATTGGCTTCTGAATTTGGCTTGCGAATTTTTTTCTCAGGTACAACAGAAATGGTATCTGCGAGAAGGCGTCACACCCCTGGGTATTGCCACAGTTCTGGTGCACTGTTTCTCCCCTTCTTCACCTGCATCTCTGAAATTCTTGTCTACTGCAGTAGGTAGTTGAAAATTATGACATCACTAGACACATCGCCACATCTCTCCCAGGGCACGGCCTTTCCCTCCTGCTGTGCATTTTCTCCATTGAAAGGGTTTAGGGTTTAGGGTTTAGTATGTGCTCTATGGTACATACTACTCTGTGAGAATCATCAATATGGGAGAGAATTTTATCTCTTTTCAAATCAGTATCTTTGAGGTCATGACTGAGCGGATACTCAGATGTCAAAATTTGTTCTGAATTCTCTGGAACTGTTATGAATGAAATCAAGCTGAATCATTTGTTCTGAATTCTCTGGAACTGTTACGAATGAAATCAAGCTGAATCAGCTGGAATTTCCATGTTACAGTTTCAATAATCCAACAAAGGAATATAGAAAAATTGAATGCTCTGTGTTCAGCACAGATGAACTGCATTCTTCATTTCCATTGAGTTGTATTAACACTGGTGTGAACCATAAACCACCTTATCTGTGATCCATTGGCACAGCATCTCAATACTTGATCCATGAATCATGAACTGTGTTTATTCTTTGTTCAAAATTGTGGTCACAAATCCCACAAGCCCTTTTATTGCAGACTCTTGTGTACTATATCCTTGTTTCTATGATTGTTGCATTGTTGCAAATGTTCTGAACCAGGTTCTGTGTACCATTGACAGAAAGAAATGCACAAATCAGGCGAGCTTAAAACCAAAGAGGAGTTACTAAGCTCTCAGCAATCTCTTGTGCACTATACGGGTTCTCTCCTCAAACAATTGTTTGTATGGGCAGGAAGGCAGGTCCTTAGCACATCTGGCCCCCATGAACATGATGCTGCACTTGCAGATAAGCTTATTGTAACCAGCCTGCTCCAGGTGAGGTCTCAATCCACATAAACTCCACATGTTGATTGTAGCTACAACCACATGTCCAGTATTTTTGTTACAACTGACTTGAGGTATGTCACTGGAAATCTGTCACTGGAGAGCTTTCAGGTCTAAACCCTAGACCTTTCAACTGTTTGGTTCACCAGGAGCGCATGAAACTTGTGATCGAGTCCTTGACAGAAACTCAATGGGCAAAAGGATGTATAGTCACCATGGCCAACTTCCAGGAGCTCTGTGGGGGTGCAGAGACTGCAGATATTATCAAGGTAGTTCTTGTTTTGGAAGGGAAGGCTCGTGAGATCAAAGTCATTGGCACAGACAACATTGAGGTATGTGGTCTTGGGCTTTTTCACTCCATGGTTGAGTCAGTTTTCAGTTTGACAGCTGTTTCACTCCCTTGTCAGCACAAAGATATTGATATTTTTTCTCTTCTAATTGCAGGGGCTGAAAATTAGTCTCAAGGAGAACCTTGTTACAGCTGTTTCAGAGAATGACTGCCACATCCTCCAACTTCATTGGACCATGGAGAGGCTCCAGCAACAGTACAGTATCCTTGAGCAACGAGTCACAATGTAGTGTCTTAACCCCTTCCATGTACTCTCTCCCCCAAGGTTGCATTGGTTCAACTTTCTGACTTTGAGGGACCCTGCACTAGTCAAGGAGGTTTTTTGACTTCTGTTGCAGGCTGTTTGCCATGGTTCCAATGGGATGGAAACTCTTGAATCCTTACTGAGCAGAGAAAATTTTGTGGTGTGAGAAGATATTCAAGCACTCTTGTGGATAGTTCAGCAACATGGTTTAACTGCTTGGTTTGAAATAGAAAGGTTCCCTTTTTATGGTTCTGGCTGATTTGGAGATGCCAAATTGGCAGATATGCTACTATTCCTGTTCCTCACACTGCTTGCATGTAAGCCCTTGGGTCCTCAATTGATTTAATTTGGATGTGTAAACAGTTCAAGGGCTTCTACAGTGAGGGCAATAAAGGCTGGGGACAAACAGGCAGCTTTACGGCATGCACGTCGTTGGAAAACTCTCAATTCCAGTAAAGAGCGATGTGGAAACTTCATGGATAGAATTGATGAAGTCCTGACTTCAATTGCAGATGCTGAAGCAACCCAAAAGGTGAACCATCTTCCACACTCTAGCTTCACTGTGTTTTCAAAGTTAACAAAGAAGTTTAAGAAGATGAAATGCCCAGTAAACCAGACAACAACAGTCTAGTCTCAGCTGGGCCAACTGTTAAGCCTCTAAGTGTGGATTGGGGAGCAGGTGACTGATGCTGTGAAGGTGGGCGCAAGTGCAATTAAAGAGCATCATGTCACTCTGGATGAGGTGCACACATGTCTTGAAGAGCTTAACCAAGCTATTTCTGAACAAAAAGAAACTCAGGAAGCTTTAGGTGCAGATTTTCCTAACCTCTTTCCCACCCCTCCTTCATTTTTCATTGTGCATTTGAATTCTAGCTTTTCTAGGATAAATCCTTGACTAAGAGCTGTATCCATCTGTGCACAGGAGCAGCCTCAGCAACTGATGAAGAGGATGCAGATCTTGAGAAGGAGTTTGATGACTTGGAGGCGGACATTGAGGCAGAATCATTGGCTGACATTGAGAGACTACCAGAACCTCCTAGACAAGAGAGGATCAGCATCACAAATGATACTAGTATAACAGAGAGACCTGATATGCCAGCAAAAGGGAGTGTGCCAGAAAAGCATCTTGAAGATGATGACAAGAAGGCTCTGGAGAAAGCATTTGCAAATCTTGAGCTTGAACTTGCATAGGCCATTGGCAGTCCAGGTGTTCCAACAACTGGGGTTGCTTGTCCATGATGGTTGTATCATCAGGAAATGTCCTTCTTTGGTTCATTTGTAGCTCTTTTGGTTTCATTTGTAGCAAGAATTTTGTACATAAGCAACTGTTCTTCTTAAATTGATGCTCAAATTAAGAGCACTGTTCAGGGTAGAGTAAGTAAATTGGGGGTATAGAAAATTCTTGAGTAGGTATTGCCTTTCTGTGATATAGTTTGTATGGAAACTGGACCAAGGGCCCACTGGAATGAGGAAGCAGACAGACACAGGGAATCAGTGAATCCACCAGTTTTATTTTTATTGTCTCAGGGAGTAGCTACCCTTGCAGAGAACAAGCTCAGATTTTTCTCTGAACAACTTATAATTGTGTTTTCAGTATTTTTGTTCTCATTAAAACTGCCTGATGAGTGGAGCATAATCCAGACCCAAAAACTGTCATATCCTTCTTCTCCATCTTTGTTTGTCACTTTGTGCATCATCCATGTGTTGTCTCTGTTTCAAGCATTGACATTGTGGCTTTATTGCAAGTATTGTGAGTTTCAGTCTGTTGCTGTATGAATACTGTTGTTGCAGTTTGCTGCACTTGGCTGCAGTACCAATATTGTCATTGCACTCTGCAGGTCAGCAGTGGGACAAAGGACTGCAGTGCACAGGCAGCAGGGGCATTAGTGGTATGTGATTTCTTCCATACTTTTCTGCATTCATCATCTACCAGTAGTTGTATAACTAGAGGTCTCAGGCCAGGTATGGTGGGTTTTGTGATTGAATTAGGACAGATGGTTGGTCTGTGGAGGTTTTTGTGATTGAATTGGAACAGATGGTTGATGTGCAGTGGGTGAGCGATGCTGTGTGAGAAGGTACCAAGAAACTTGAGAGGACTCACTGAAGATCATGGAATTCCTGCCAAGACTAGCCTTTGAACTCTCTATCAAGTTCAGAAGACACTGAAAGACACCAGTTCCAAAAGTTGAAACCATGATTGTTACAAAAGGGAAATCGAATAATCACTTGACGTCCACCTGCCATACATCCACAACAATGTGTCAGTGAGTTGTTTCTTGTGGCCCTTCCTTTTTGAAATGGTAAGTCTTTATTGGCTTGAAAAAACCAATTCTGCATGCACATAAGCTTCCATGATCAATTTGCCAATTGACTCCCCATGTAACATAGTTGGCTACACGATGAGTAACATCAACATGGCATAATTGTGAATTATATTCACAATTACTTGAAAGGTGCTTATGAACCCCAAAGAATTTGGTCATTTCTTTCTTGCTTCTTTCAAGGACCATACTGTAGGGGTCAGCTTCCAAATTGACAAGACATTTAAGACTTCTTTTGGACTAGTTAGTATGTGTCCATATTAAAGACCAATGGACCTTTCCCTTTCCCAGAACAAAGAAGCTCACAAGATTTCCTTTGCTGGACCACTTTAACACAGTCTCAATGATAGGCGTCCTTTAGGGTTCTCCCATCTTCATTCACTTCACAAAAAATAACAACAAAATGAATGTACAAATTTTAGGAGACAATGAAGTTGAAACGTGTGGAAAGCCATTAGAAGAAAATTGAAAAAGTGGCTTGTTGCATGATGGCAAAAAATGAAGAATTTAAAGGATGTCAAGTTAGCACAAACTAGATGTCAAAAAAATTCCATCTCAATAATCAATTGCCTATAAGAGGTTAGTTGTGATGATGAGGGGTGTGTTGTAAAAGGGTGGAAGTTGGGAAATAGCTAGGCCCATTGTTATTGCTTGACTTAATATGGAAGATGTTTGCATCCTTTGCAATGTAATTGAATTTTTTTGATGAAGAAAGTAACTAAGTCAAAAAAAGGAAGGCCCTTTGGCCTTTTGAAGCTCTAATTGGCATTAGCATAATCATTTAAGAACACATCAACTTGTTTGTGTAAACATCCAAATGCTTCAATTGCTAAAGAAAGGAATTCATTAGTGGGGTGTTGGTCATAATAACTCTTTTCTTTAGCTTGAGTTGCATCAAAGGTAGCAAACCTTTGAGTTGTGCAAGATTGAGGAATTAAATCTACTCATTTTAATTCGACAATGACAACGTTAAGTAAGGTATAAATTCCATTTCTAGTGAACACAATGTCAATTTGTTGATAAAAGGAATGGAGCATGGTTGAAGGAAACACATGTAATTGTTTTCATCTTACATGGAAATCAACATCTCGCGCAATGGCGACAAAAGTGTTTCAAATTGTATCATGAATTCTTGTGCATTTGTTGCCATGGGTGCAATGTAAAAGCCCATAGGATGAATGAGATGTGTGCACATGCATCAAAGGAGACCTATAATTGAAGGAAATGGTAATTCAAGTCATGTTTAAAACATTATGGAAAAAATTGAAAAAGATAATTGAAATGTTAAAAACATTATAACAAATCATGGCTTTTCGAAAAGTTCAACTTGACTAAAATGTTCACATTGACCAAAAGGATGTCCACTTTGACTAAAAAACATGGGTCATGAAAAACACATGAATTTTTTGGTTTGTATTTTTTTTATTAAAATGACCATTTTAACCAAATGTTAAATTGTACATCTAATCAAAAGGGACAAATTTTTTAAGTGGTCTATCAAAATTCCCATGGTTTAGTCAAATCGACCATATTGAATGACCATGTTTAATCAAATTGATCATATTAATTTAGTCAGTTAGTTTACTTGTTGTGTTTATTAAATTATCTACTTATTTAACATATACCTACTTATGTCCTTCCTACCTATTTATTATCTACCAAAGTTATTTAATTATCTACCTACTTACTATCTACTTACTTAATTACCTATTATTTACTTACCTACCTATCATCTACCTACATACCCTACCTATATTTTAGACAACTAGGTATGTATATTTAAAAACATAAGTAAATAAGTATGTGTACCTACCTTTCTACCTAATTAAATACCTACTTACCTACTTATGAAAAAAAAAGAAGTTTAAATGTTGTTATACACATTAACAAAAAAAATCGATTTAAGTTCAAAAAAACTTGTTAAATCCATTTGGTATCATATTGTTTTACAAAGTGTTGTGATAGTTTGATGGCCAAGACATTGGTGTGGAGCCAAAGAGACCAAAGTTCAATCCCCCTTACCAACATATATCATGTAGAATATGTATATTCGTATATATACCTTATACATATGTGTAAATGTATAATATCCAAATGGGTTATGGATAAGTATGTAGGAGGCCATGGTGGGTGAATGGGGGTATACTTATTTATTTATTACACTTTTATATTTAAAATTTGAGCTATTTTTTTAATTTAATTTTTTTGGCCGCCTAATTTTTTGTCTAATTTGACTAATTCAAAAAATTGTTTTATGGTCAGTCAAAAAAACCATTAGTTAAATTGGACATGTTCAAATTGACTTGTCCAATATGACTAAATGGTCAAATTGATCAAATGTCAAAATGATTGATTTTTTGTTTACTTTTTCAATTAAAAAAACCATGATTTATTGTAGTGGAAGACTAGTCAAACTAAAGCCAAATGGCCACCCTAAGGTCAAAACATGATAAAATTTGAACGCAATGGGCATTAGGTATCATGTCAAATAGCATGATGGAATAGGTAGGATCGTGTAAATGTTCCAAGATGTTGTTTTGAAGTTGAATTATTTGTTGTTTAATGAGTTGTTTAAAAGGAAGAAAACACATGCATGTTGGGGTTGGTAGAAGATCATATGCCATCTTGAGGTGTTACTAAAAAAGGAAAATGTTGTTAATTCGTGTTAAGGCTTCAAGAAAAAAGGGACGTTGATTGACCATAAACTTAACAACTATTATTGAAACTACAAGGGCCTAGTTCCTTAAATAAGTTGTTGAAACAATGGTGGTTGTTGATATGAACCTAATACCACCAAAAGTTAATGAGAAAAAAACTTCTTTATGGGTTAATTTTTTTTTAGGTCATCAAAAGATCTACACCCAAAAGGTGCCTAAACATTTGAAAAAGGGAGGAGTCAAAGGAAACAAGGAACGTTATGAATGTGGAAGAAAGAAATGTGCATTGTAATAAATAAAGTGGTTATTGTATGAAACAATGTGTTAAAATTCTAAAGGCTATTTGAACATCACCCATTTTAAGGAAAAAATTGATATGTTGAACATTTTTTAGCAATGTATATTTTATGAAGGATAATGTGCATGATGAGGTGCCCAATGGAATCCCTAAAATTCTAATTTTTTTTTATGGGATGTTAAACTAAGATGGGGTGTTAAATTGGGATGGGATGTCAAAGTTAGGTAATAGGGCAAAAATGACCATTTTACACATTTTTAATGTTGAATAGAAAGATTTATCACATGGAGTTTGATTTTTAAATGTTCATATGCAAATGATACAATTGAGGGGAGGTTTATGATGTGAATATCATCACCAACAGATGGAAATAAACAAAAGGGAAAATGATTAGTTATTGGTGCCTTAAAATGAGTTAAGGCAAATAATGCCCTTCCCAAGGGATCACCTTGATGGGTTCCCATGGTAGATGGGATGACAATGACATCATCTTCATAGTTATGATGATTGTAAAATAGGGGACACTCAAATGCATAGAATGCATGAACAAATGGGATGAATTGTATGATTTGCATGAAGTTCTTGAAATATGACCCCTTTTGACGCCAAATTGAAAGCGTTTGCCACATTTAACTAAAAAAAACCCAATTGGGGTGAAGGTTCAAGGTGCATATGATGTTATGGATTACTACTTCACATCCACCTTTGGTTGCAATTTTAAATTGGTGCAGAGAAAAATGTGTTCCATAGGCATCGTGAAATTGAATGCATGAAATGTAACTTGTGAATGAATACAATAGTTCCCCCATGGCAATGGGACTAATTTCACTTGAAAACTTGGTCATGGTTAAAAGGTGGGTTGCCTGAAGGGCATGTGCAGTTCAATGTGGAATGTGACCTTGCGTAATATGAAAATAAAGTTGAAACAACTAGGAGAATCCATGCTTGGAAGATCTTGGGTGAAAACAATCTCGGAGGTGTTTAAGAACCATCCCAAAAGGACCATTTATAGATAAATGTGAAATGTGTTGGAATGCCAACTTGAAAGAGTTAGTGAAAACTCGAAGTTGTGATAAGTTTCATATTTTTCTAGAAAAAATAAGAAGAAACCATTTGATTTAAGATGTAAAAATTAAGAGCTAAGATGGTGTCAGAGGATGTGGGTGCAAGAGAAATGGTGCTAAAACACAAGCTGTTCAAGAATATTCCCTTACACATCTAAGAATTAAACTTCGAAAAAGGCATTTATGAGTTAGATGATCATGTTGGGGAGCAGGCATTGAGTTCAGATTGCTAATTTCCGTTCATAATTTTGCTATAGATTCTACATGAAGAATTTTTTTTATGGTGTTTTTTCCTTCTAATTACCAACATATTTTTAATTATTTTTCTCCAAATAAAGTAGCAATCGAGTACCATGCTAGTTGGTGCATTATCTAATTTATCATCAAACCAAGGCCTTATCGCTAAAGTTGGGGCCCCTAAGAAAAATTATTTTTATAGGTTTTTTAAATCACTTATTAAAATATGTTTGAATTGGATTTTCATTTCACTATGCCCAATTACTTCGCCATGAAGGGGCAAAACAAGACACCACTAGAGTAATAAGAAAAGAAAATGCCAAATTGCCACATCATTAGGGTCTTGTTGCAAATTATCTAATGGAAAATGTTATACCACTTGTACATTAAACCATAAAACAGTAGGGATGTAGTTGTGCAATCAAGGAAAATAGAAGCTTAAATGGAAGGACTTAAGGACATCCAATGTCAAAACCCAAGCCCAAGTTTATATAGGCGAGGTGAGAGTAAAGGAGGGTATTGAATTGGGATGGTCACAAGGGTTTGTATTAGATGAATTAGATGTTTGACAAGAATACTAATGATGAGTTTACCTTCGAATGATAAATTGACACCCACATGTGGGGCAAGAGGCTTTAGGTGAAGGTTGCATGTGTGTTGGGGATATGGGGATAGGTTGGGGGGTTTAACTATGGACAATTGTAAGGGTTGAACTATGGACAATTGTAAGGGTTGATAGAGTGGAAAGGGGACAAAATCCTACATGAACATTATCTAAGGGGTTTGGGAAAATGTAAGGTTGGGGCCCCACATTTGCATAAGGGCTAGGGGCCAATTGGGGGAACTAATAAGGGGTGCGTGGTTTGTTAGAATGGTGGGGGGAACTAGTGGGTGGTACATGGTTTGAATAGGAGATGGGGTGGAAAGCAAGTTTGTGATGGCATATGAAAGGGTAAATGGGTGATGGGAATATAACATATGGTGAACTAAGGGACATGGGATGTTTTATGCCCATGAGGAAAGAGGTTTATTAAGAACACATTATAAATATGGCCCATTTTCTAAAGATTGTTTACTTTTATATGGCAATAAATTTATAAAGCCAATAACACAAAATTAAGCAAATCAAAAAATATATATAGAAAACTATTTAAGGTTCCTTAGCTAGGGCATTATGCCAATGCCAAACTTTAACTTTGCCATAGTTTTGGACATCATCATCATTGTTTTACTAGGTTCAACACAACCTATACACCCTAATACCAAAATATTGCAATCTTCACTTCTTTTCCCCAATCTTGTAAAACCCAAGACAAACGCCTCACAAAAGTCTTATGAAAAGCCATTTTAGTGGACTAGTTACCCTTATAGAGAGGCATTTTAAGAGAAACCTAGTCCTCTTTAGTGGTCATTTATATATGGGTACTTGCTACTACTACAAGAGTCTTCTTGTCTTGCCCGCACTTGCTCATTTGTTTGCAATTTGAACCAAGGCAAAATGCTTATTCTTTTCCTTATTATTCTTCCTCTCTTTTGATGAAAGAAATGTTTTGAAAAAAACTCTTGCATTTGTTTGTCTCTCTTGCTCTGCAACAACCAACAACACAACAACAACACCCACTTGCTTGCTTGCATTTTGCATTCTTTTGTTGCCTTCTCAAAGCTGTTTGTGTTATGCTTCTATTCCTATCACTATTTGCCTACTTCTTGCAGTAGCTATCTAAAAAAGATAAACAAACCTGAACAACAAGTGGCCTAAAAAAAATAGACCTACATTTTTTACACGAAGGTTTCTAGACCAAAAAGTTGAAGCGAAGTTATTACTCGTGGAGGGCTAGCATCTTCAACTAGAATTGAATCTTGTGCAAATAACCTTTTCTTCTCTTCCCTATTCTCACTCCTATTCTCCCTCTTGGGTGGCAAAGCCGACAATCACTACGTTGCATTGCCACTACAAATCTTGAAGACCATAAAAAAACAATGCCAAAAGGTTGAGAAGAACAACAAATATTCAGTTCATACGAAAGTAGAAACACATGGTGACACCCAAGTGGATCCTTGAGTTATGCCAGAAATGTTTCTATACTGGACTCCACATGACCCTAGAATGTAGAGCTACCAAACTTTGGCCTGTTTCTGGGTGCATCACAATGTCTGTACCTTTGAAGGGTAGAGCCCATAAAATAGGGTAGGCAGAAGTCTGAAGGTGAATCCAAATCCCTTACGCAAGAAAGACATAACCTTTAAAACCAACTTGTTACACTAAGACAACACTTACTATGAAGAAGGTGCATTATTGACCCATTTCTTTGTGCAAAATATTCAACTAGCCTAAAAAGAAAATAATGCATAAATATTAACATTAGAAAACATAATTGCAAGTGAATAATGAAAATTATCTAAAAGGCCGAACCCAAAGATTGAATACAATTTTTTACAACTAATAATTTTGTTGTCAAGATGTATACAAATAGGATTTTGGGGGATGAAAGTTAATTTCATCTACCAAACATTAGAAATTAAATTACATGAATTCATCTGTTAATCTAGTTTACATTACATTCATTGAACCAAACTCCACACCTTTGGGCACTTGCTCATGAAACCATGCATAATGAGGTAACATAAAATGCAAAAGGGATTCACATCGATGTATAACTCTAGAAGTTATTAATTAACAACAATGAATAAAATGAAATGAGAAGGGATGCAATACAAATGCAACAAAAATAATCACAAAACAAAGCACACAAAGTGGTTGCAAACCTGATGACATTTCTTCTCATGCTAAAAACAGCTCAAAACCAAGAGATTAATACATCTAAATTTCAAAGATTGCCATTATTTTTTAATACTATACAAAGATGCTCATTGAACTGGCAAATTAAGAGTAAGTGAAATTTGACATAGCTAATAATTGGTTGATTGATTATATTTTAAACTTTCTGTTGCATGTTGAATTGCACTCTTTTATGGATCTTCTTCATAGGTAGCAATGTTATTGGAGCATCTAAAACTAGAAGGGTCAGTGAGATTTGATCATTGATGCACCGGAATAATAGCTAACTTAAACAGTGGAAAATGTCTTCTATATGCATATGATAAAACTTTGAACAGTGGGTACAAGTTTAATCCCACCACTTAGTCCTAGGCTTTGCACAAGTGGTATAATAATCCTTACCAGAATGTCTAATGTCATCAAGGATTTCATCAAACAGCTTGTTCATAAGTGGACTCCTTCCAAAAAGTATGAAAACTCATGATGTCCCTTGTAATTTGGAAAGGATTTTTCATGTTTCATTTTCTCCAAGGATTTCTCATGCACCCACTACAGTCTCCTTCACAGCTGTGGCTGCAGACTTGATTGTAGAAATCACGGCATCAACCAAGGGCCAATCAGTGTAGCCTACAGGATCATCAGCCGGGTTCTTGCCATACCACAGCTGGACTTTCCAACCACTAGCCAGATCAAGCGCCTGTCCTGATGCTAGCAAGGCAGGCAGGTTTGCATTTGCAAGGAACAAAACACCGAAGGCTACCAAATCCGCAGTGCCATCTGCCACATACTCCTCTGCCTACAACAATCCATAATGCACCTAACATCAGATATACTATGACCCATCTTCAACCCATCAGGATTACTGATGCCATGTGTGGACATATTACAAGAATTTTAGACCAGAAGTTCATGAAGATGTCCATGAATTAATTAATTACCTTCTCAGGTGATAAGCCACCATTGATCATCAAGGTTCCTTTATAGTGACTGCGGAAAAACCGGTATGGATCAGCTTCAAAATTTGGCTTCGTAAGTTGAAGCAACCTGCATAAAGCAATCCACCCAATCTTGTCATCCTCAGCAAAAAAAAACACATTCCAGGAATTTAAGCTTCTACAAATCATTGACAATTATAATAACATTGAATGTATAATATTGTGCTGGACACATTGATTGTAACAAATGCATTTTTTTTTGGTTATAGATGGGACTTACTTGTAATAAGGGTCTCTATTAAGACTTGACTGGTCCACATAAGCAAGGTTTCGCTTCTCTAATTCAGGGCCCAAGTAGGCGAGTTGTAAAAATGAGTCCTCCTCAGTCTCAAGTAAACCGCTGAATGTTACCCCTTGTTGAAGTTTGATCCCCACTTTTTTAGATCCAATAGCCTCCACACATGCATCGACTACCTGCAACCCAACATATAGTTTCACTGTTCTTCACTCAAAGCCCAGAAGTTATTACCATTGCACAAAAGATCCATGTCCTCTGCCTCTGGTGCACTAGAACCCAAGACACAGAAGACATGAATCCTGAGTGGAACCCAGGCTTGACAAAACACTTGTTTCCTCTGGCTAACAAATGGCCAATAAATTCTCAAATACCCAACCTCCAAAATGGATGATGGGGAATAAAATGGATGGGGAAATGCATGAGGTTTGAGACAGAATTGCAAAATGAATGGATATGTAAGTGTTGGGGAAAAAAAAATCTACCTCAAGAACAAAACGGCAACGGTTCTCAACACTGCCCCCATACTGATCAGTCCGTAAATTTGTGGGCTTTGCCAAGAACTCCTGTAGCAAGTAGCCATTTCCTGCAACATAAAAAGAAAAGGAATCATAAAACTCACAAAAAAAATTCTTTTAGGAATGAAGAGCAAAACGGGAGGTTGAACTGGATCTTCACCTTATACAGTATATGAACCAATCAACTCAAAAGAATTGTAATGTCAGTTTGGCTGTAGTCAACAGAATTCATAATGTGTGGAGAAAAAATTTCACATGGAAATATAAGAGAAAATTTAGCTGAGATAAGTCATCTGATCTTACAAGCAGTTCTGAATTTTGTTTGAGTTTTAAAAATTTTACAGAGAGAATTCAAGAGATGGGTTGATTTGTGTGAATAGATTTTCTTGGTCTCTTAACAGTTTAAAAAAAGGGTTGAAGAATCAATACTGCAAGCTTTTGTAATCAGGCAGGCCTTGTGGCTTGAAGCAAGAAATTAGGGTCTGATAAGTACACACACACACACACACACACACACCTCCATGCAGTTCAATGCCATCAAAACCAGCTGAAATCGCATTCTTTGCTGCATTTGTAAAATCAGCAACAACTCCTGGGAGTTCATGTGTCTCCAATGCCCGAGGGGTTTCATATGGCACCTGCACAGATGATTTGAGTTCTAACAGTCAGTCAGCCACCTGCCTGCTGTGAGGTACCTATTCACATGAGAAACTCTTGCACTAAATTACATATCATGATACTTCACTAGACTAGCTCCTTTGTAATGACCAAAGAGAAGAATATATTCTCTTGAAGAGTAGGGAGTAGGGGGGAAAATAACAACCTTGGCACCGTCCTTGATATGCACAAGGCCATCCAGCTTGACTGCAGATGGAGCGACTGGAAGTTGGTTATCGGGTAGCAAGGAGGAGTGTGAAACACGGCCAGCATGCATCAGCTGGCAGAAAATGAAACCTCCTTTGCTGTGAACTGCATCAGTCACAAGCTTCCATCCCTCAAGGTGGGCTTTTGTGTACACACCCGGAGCTCGAATGTAGCCCCTCCCAATTGCACATGGAGCTGTACCTGCCAAGTTCCCACCACGGGTGTCAAAGCATGACCAAGGGTCAGTAGTAGTACTGAAAGAATTTGCATATTCTAAAGCAAGTTTGCGGGTGTAAATGGGTGTGCAAAAAAGTTTCAATCTGGGCACTTTGAAAATTTTGGCCCCATGGGTTTTACCAATTTGGATGAGCAAGTGCTGCTATGAGACCCCATGGGTTTCACTTGGAATGCAGCAAAATCTTAAGAAAGCAAACTAGCAGGAAATTGAATACCCCCCCAAAAAAGAAAAAACTACCACTTGAGAGGTTTATTGACCTCATGATGCTACAAACCTTCAGAGATAATAAGACCTCCATCAGTTGCCCGCTGTGTATAATACAGCACATTTAATTCCCGGGGTGACTCTGTGATGGGATCATTGCGGGTGCGGGTCAAGGCTGACATAGCCACTCTGTGCTTGAGAGGCAAATCTCCCACCTGTGTTGGTGACAGCAAATTGTCGTAACCCATTTTGTAATCCTAGCACCTGTATGTATACTTCTCTATCTCTCTATCTCTCTTGCTCTGTGTCTGCCTGCATTCCAAAAATGTTATGAAATTAGTCTCTTACGAACCCCCTTTCCAGTTTCTGCAGAAAAGGCAGTCTCAGAAAAATCTTTCCTTCCAGTTTCTGCAAGAAAAGCAAAATCAGAAAATTCCTGTTTTGCATCACCATCTTTAGGTCAAATGGTGCAACACAGTCTGTTGCAAAAACATAGTGCAAAATTACTAGATTTGACTTGCTAGCTGCACAACTACTACTGCTTGTTGTGAATTAGTGTAACTAAATCCTCACATAACAAACCAACTTCTTTCATTTACACCAACCGCAAAAAACATGGCCAAACTCCAAAAAAACAAAGAAATACAAGATCAAATACAGAAGGAAAACAGAAGAAGGATGCTCCATAAGCAAATCACTAAAACCAAAAAACAGAAACACACAAAAACAAACAAAAAATGGGAAGTAGAAATAATACCAATAGCAGCTTTCAAGGAACTAGAATCAAAGACTGTAATGCTGATTTTTGTAATTTTGTAAGCTTAATAACAAGCAAGCTCCTTTGCATTCCACAATCTGCACACTCTGCTCTCAACTCTCAACTCTGAGCAAAATGGAGAGCATCCACCCAACACACTACCACAACAACAACAAATGGGGGTTATAAAGGCATCTGTGTCCAATGATTCTTCAACCGAGAATATGGGAAGAACAGGCCAAAACTCAGAATGCCATGACGTCTTGAATGCCAAAAAAACTAATTATTTTTAAAAAAAATTCTTGCAGGACTTACTCAAGTGGGGAAGGTTAGCTTGTTCTTTCATGAATTGCTGAAGATTGGAAGTCATCATAATGGGCTAAAGGAGGGGCGGGGGGGCATCTGGTATTATTACAATGTGGACAGGAGTGCAGCAACTGATCTTTTGTTGCCAAGAAAGGCCAAACAATTGGGACCCATGATGTAGGGGTTCCACCCTCTGTCATCCATAGCCAAAATCTAGTCCCCACCCTCTCCCACCCACAATGTGAATGACAATTGAGTATTTGTATCCGGAACCTCCAATAGAAGGATCCAGGGCCAAAAAAGTGGTAAAAAACCAATACAAAATTACTGAAATAATCATTTAAAAACTTAGAACTAAACTGGGTAGTACCATGGTAGTTGCTTTAGGAAGTAGGAGTTCAGTTGGTACTTGGTAGCAGAAATCTGGGAGTCAAATCTCTCCCCAAATTTTTTTTAAAATAATAATTTGGGCCATTGTTTTTGTTCCAGCTTTGGTGTATTTGTACCCAACACTAGCATTTTGAATTGCTTTGCTTCCCTGATGTTGGAACTTGGTAGCCTAGTTGTGGGCTTTTTTAGTCATCAAAATACAACATGAAGCTGCAAATCTGCAGTTTCTTTATTGTTGTTAACACCAGTTTTCTCCTGCAAAGATAGGGTTAATTTCATATAGGCAAAAAATGGGTGCCAAATACAGTTAAGAACAGAAATTTTAATCAGGCAATGAGGTGTTGCAGCATGCACCTAAGAAGTTTTTTTTTTGGGGCCTTTTGGGGAGGGGAACAAGCACTGACACTACTACCAAGTAGCTTCACCTTCTTGAGTGAGGCCTCTTAGTAGATAAATGTATAACCCAGGAAATCTTAAATTTGGATGCCAAGCCCCTGATTATGTCTATGAATGATAGGATACATGTAAAATAAGAAACAATCCCAAACAAAACTCTTTTTTAACCATGTTATGATACATGTTGGGTTATTTATTGTTAACCCTGGTTGTGCGGGTTTTGAAGTATCTGTGTATAAGAACTATAGCTACCAGTGCTGGATCAAGAGTTCAATGGTGACATTCATTAAGCACCCAGATCCGAGTCTCAAGGGTTGAATAACGAAACTCAGATTTCAATCACATACAATGTACACATTACACCAGATTTATGTCATAGGTTTTTATTCGGATTTCAAGAATTATCAGAACACTTTTTAAACAACACATATATGTAAGAATGAGCAATGCTTTTTAATGATGGCCACTTTTATACACTAAGTGCCCACTACAAGCCCAAAATGTGCAACATGGGCCCGAAGTGTGAGAAAAAGATGAATCAAGCCAAGGGCAGACAAGGAAAGAAGAAGAAGCATGCAATACTTTTGTATTGCCTGCAATAATATTTATTTGCACATATAATAAAGTTATCCGTAAAGTAACCCTGTCTTCCCCCTGTCTTTGGGCCTCCTTTCACCCCCTATCCCCTCTTCCGATGGTATCCGCAAAGTAAAAACATATTATGCAACTCAGTACGAAATGCTGAAACTCAGCATCTAATGCACAAGGTTCGAGAGTAATTATAGTAATTGTACAGGTAGGAGCAGTAATATATGTAGCAGCATTGGAGGCGCTCAGGAAAAAGGAAATACAGAATCTGGTTTACCACCAAATTGATGGTTTTCTGAGTTTCAACTCATTTTGAATCCATAAACTCAAATAGAGACCCTGATAGAGCCTGGGAGATGTTTAGAAAGCCGCCCCAACATGGGTATGATTGTAGGTTCTGGTTTATACACTAAGGTGAACCTGTGAACCAGCACCTGGTACAATAGTAAAGAAGAAGACAAAAATCTCTAGTGTCTTTTGGGTTGCTTCTACAGGGTGTAAATATTCCATCCTCAGACTTAATCAGGGTCTCTTTGAGTCCAAAAGTTTAGCATCTCCATTTGGCCAATGAAATTGTTGTACTTCAAGCTTTGCAATTATTTTACTACCCTCACTTTGCATCATGTGGAGGTTGTAAGTTTGCTTCCAATCCCTTTGGCAGAGACGTGAACAGGAAGGGGCCCCAGTCCCTCGAATCAGGGAGACTTTTTGTGCTTTGAGGCAGCTTCCTGAATAGCTTCACATTTGCAAAAATCACCAGCTTGGGCCCAGATCTCTGCCTCAACGTGAGAAAAGAAACAATGTTTTTCACCATGACTGGACCCGAGTATTCAGGAAGAGCCTCAATACTGTTCCTTACACTATGTAAAGAACTTTTCAAATTTGAGGGGTCTCACGAAAGTGGACAATCCCAAAAAGGCATCTTCCACTTTTATACAATCCCCGCATATTTAAAGTGAAATTCTGCCAGGAGAGGTGCTCTCAAATGCAAAGACTCAATTTTTAAAAATATTTACCTTTTGTTGGCATCCACTTGACAACCAATAGACTTTGTATATAAAAAGACAACACCCATCTTTGCAAATTTTAATTTTAGAAGGAAGAAATGGAAAGAAAAACAAAAAATAAATAAAAGGACCTAATTCTAGCTCAATTACCAAACAACAAGGAACCAATGAATGGAAGGTGAGGGACCCACAAGGGAGTGTGAAAGTCAATTAGTGTATCTTACTCAACTCGTTGATTTAGAATGGATGAAGTTTTGGGATCTCTTTGGGAACAATTGGTAGTCATTGCTTAACTTCGAATGGATGAGGTTTTGCATCTCTTTTGGAACAATGGGTCGTCATTGCTGAGCTAGGTGATGACAAGTGAGAATAGTAACCCTCGTGCATGGTTTGGTAAGAAGTGTTTTGTGGACACACCCAGGTCATGCTTCGGTGAGAAGAAGTGTGTTGTGGACACGCCCAAGCCATGGTGATTGAAGCTAGAAATATTCAAGCATCTTTTTCTACAACTAGTAGGTGCCACAAGAACATGTTGAAATGCACCCACTCCTCATTTTTTCTTCTTTTAATTTTCCCAATCTTTTGATTTTTTCAAAGTGGCAATTTTTTTCAAAAATAGATTTTACATTGAAAATAAAACATGATAACAACTTCAAGTATGTTGGTGTATACTGAATTGCGTATATGTCTTCTTCATAAATTGATGATGTGCATAATTGCATTGCATGCTATAACCTTGAACTCTTGCAAGGATTATAAAAGTGGACAATATTATTGAATCATTTGCTTAGTTGTTCATTTGCATGTCATGAGTTCCATCTATATAATACTTTTCCTCATCCATCTTGTTTACTTTCATCAATATTGTCATTTTCATCTTTGTGTGACTTTGTTCATGTGATAGATTTTATGGACACAAAATCATCCATGTGATAGGGTTTATTGTCTATTTAATTTCTTTCATCTTTGTTAGATGTATTCTTCTAATCAATTACATTTTAAAGTTGTCAAAGTTCATCCATGTAAATCATTTCCCCCATATGGAAAAATTGCATTTGTGTGTTCAATTTCATCCATGGACACAATTGGTTTTATCCATATACAATAGTTGGAACTTTTCATCTATGCACAATATAATTCTTTTGTATTAAAACACCAAATTACTTACATTCATGTTGTCACATTTCATTGATCTACAGATAAATGCATATTTGTGTTCAATTTCATCTATAAATAATGTATCATCTATTGGGATATTTCCTAGTGATATTATTTGATTTTTTTTTCATTCATGTCAAACCATTTATTTATAATTTTCTTTTCTTTTCCCACCTTTGCCCCTTTTCTTTTCTTCTTTCTTTTTATTTTTCACCCCTTCCACTTTTTTATGGTTAAAATATAACACAAAATGGAAGATATCATATTATTACATACCAAATTATTTTCTTTTGGTGGGGGGCCTTCCCAAATTTGTTTGGTTCACAAAACACATGATAATTGAAGAATACATAGTTTGAAGCATTTCCATCTCCTTCACTATTGATTTCCACCTTATCTTATATGTTTCATTTAATCCACATGGTCATGTATTCTTCATGTTTGCAAGGTTCATTGTGTTGACAATTTTATCCACAATAATAATCTTGTCTATTTAATTCACTTTCATTTAGAATGACAACAAATGTTGAAGGTCATGGCTTGCAATGCACATTATCACCTAATGATGGGAACATATACATGCAATATTATATACATTATTTAGTTTTTCAATTTCTCCAAAATATATGGTTTACATGCTTTTGGTGGTATATTTAGGTGGCATTTTTTTTGAGGTTGGTGATTATAATTGGGTACCCAATATTTTTTTAACTATAAAAGTGGTTAAGTGAAATAGTCCTTATTCATGACCTAGCAACAAGAATTGCATGAATGTTTTGAGTTCAAGCGGTTATGATCTTTTTCACATTTAAATACAAAGGGGTACTAAAAGTCATGTAAGTTAAAACAAGTGGTGACAAAAAAATTGAATGCATAAACTTTTTGTGGCTACTAAATAATATGAAAACTAAGTGTCAAACCATGCCATTTTCAAAAGAAAAAATCAATTGTGGACTAAACTAGCTTGCTAAAACACAAAATATTAAACTCATCTGAATCATACTTGGTGATTGTTCTTGGTTGTTACACAAGCCAAATGCATGACAAGCAATGAGTGCTATTCATTTCTATAGTCTTTGAGTCATCAACAAATTTTTTCATGGACACATTATAAATAAATCTTGTTGAAAGATGAATTAAACATTGAAATTTGCTTTTGTCATTCCATATGAAATAATATTTTTGTGTATTTTTTTTTTCAATAACCTTGACCACCATGAAGTCAACAACAACAAAGAAAACACTTAGGTATCAAATGCAATGCTTCAAATATCATGACATAAATTCTAGCCAACAAAAGGAAGAAGATCGAGACATTTTCCTTAGAATGACATGTTGGATTGCAAGTGAGAGGTATAATATACAAGTAGATAAGAATAAAACATGGCATGTTATTGGTGATCTTTATGCCAAAAAAATTGTTTTTACTACAAAAATAAAGGCTCTTACCTTATCATTCTATAAAACCAATTTCTACAAGATTCTCGATAACCAAACAAGAAATTTTTTTTGGAGTTATATCATGGGCATTTGAAATGGTCTAAAACCTAAAGATATTATCTTGGTACACATTTCACAATTCAATTCTTTTGTTCATGTTCAAATTTCCATGTTAAACATTCCTTGTCTAAACAAAGCTCTTTTACCCCTTGAAATAGGGTATTTGTTTTATTTGCACTACTAAAGGTGCATTTCCTAAATAATATTCTAAACCCATTCAAAGGAGCATCCTATCATTGGTCTAACCTATTGATTGTGTACAAAAGCCTCCTTTAGAAAGATATCGCCTTTTATTATCATCCTTTAAACATACGTAGGCTTCAAGCAAACAATGGATGGTGTAAAGAAAATGGATAATCTAAAATATGTACATTTAAGTTACATGTAGGTTTAGATTTTTTGTGAATTTGGATTCTCCACCATCTATAAACACAAAAAGGACTTTGGCTTCACATGCATAATGACATTACTCCATAGAAATTCATGTACATAACTTGAAAGCTAAGGAAATAGTTGGAGTTTGCTTGCACACAAAAAGGATGCAACTTGCAATTTGACATCAACTTTAAAAGGTTTTTTGCCATGGGAGGAAAATTTCTTTTGATTAGACACTTTTTCAAATAACACCACCTTGATAAAAAAAACAAAGAAGAAGAAAAAGCTTTAAACCTTAAACAACTTGAAAAGGATTTGAACCTTTGTCACCAAAAACAAGGAAAGGGTAAGGAAAGATTTTCCTTACTCCATTTAAGCTACCTTTAGTCATGATTATAAAAACAGTATCATAACTTTTGGCATTTCTTTGCCCACCAATTCAACAACCTTACCTAAGTAATTTAATACATGATTGTCTCCTATTTCTCTCCAAAATCATTAGCTTATTTCACTCATGGACCTTGAAGTAGAAAGAAAACATCCTAACACAAACTAGCCAACTACTACACACATCTTATTATGGACTTTCATGTTCTTCTCTCACGTACACAAGTGATTTCACATGATTCATCAACTGCCACCGCTACACACCATTTGTTCAAAGATAAAGATCATTTTCACTTTCACATTAAATTCATAACTAATTATAAAAAGCCATCCATTCACATTTTTCTCCACTTTATTGGTTTTTTGTTGTCTACCAAAAAAAACCTTCCAAAATCACAACCACTACCCACCAAAATTATATTTACCATGAAACCAAATTCAAAAATCCACCTAAAGGGATTTAAAAAAAACCTTTTAATGCTACATGCCAATTTAGAAAAAAGACCATTATGTAATCAGATCCTCCATAAATATACTAAAAAATTATTTGATTTTGACCTTACATTGCCGTGTAAATAAAGGGACCTAAACATTGTTCTAACAAGAAGTGTAAACCACATTGTATGTTTATTGGGCTTATGGTGCATGTAATCAAATGAAAAATCTTTTTGTTGTCACACCCCAACCTTGGAACAATGTTACCCATTGTAATTCAAGCCTTGCCTACACCCCAAACATGGTCAAATAATAAGATAAAAAGTTAAATCACAAGATTAAAAATGATTAAATTTAGGGTTTAGTTGAATCATGGAGTGTTTGATCATGTTAACAACATTGATGACTAAGTTGGATCAAATGTGAAACAAATAGATGGTAAACACCATAAAAATGAACATGTTTAATCAAAGGTGTACGGTCTTTTTTAATGTCACCATTCAAAGTTCAAGATAAATTGCAATACAGTATTAGTTTCTAACTAGAAACTAACCCTTGATGCATTCACCTACTAGTTAGTTAGAAACCCACATATGAAGGTCCACATCAATGTCAATTGGTCACCCCATAGCACAATTAATGGTCATTCTAATCACAAATATATAGAAAAGAAAGTTTCAAATGATTAGAATTCCTAAGTATACATCCATACAACAAGGTCCAAATGATTACTAAGGTGATTTTAAAGCTTTGTTTTTATTAAGGCTAAGTTTGAAAAATTGTGTTCATCCGCCACACTACAAAACACCATAACCATGCACAATTTGACACATTTAAATTAAGTTATTTGTTTCAAAATGGTGCTTAAGGCTATAGGCAAAGTAATTATTCATTGATGAAGATATATTTTTGATTTTGTCCACTAAATTCAAACCACTTAGAATTTGAACAACTACGTTTGTGTGATGTGCCATGTAGTGCACACTGTTCACAAATGGAACATATTTTTACATGAATTGAGTGGTGAAATTAAATTTACAACTTTGAAAAATAATCATTCCATTTACTTTGAAATAAGTAAACTTGTTTGCCACATCCATCTCACTCATGCCTTCAAATTCAATAGTAATCCACACAATCATTGATGTTCAATTGTTAAAGATTACTTTATCCATAACCCTTGGGTCAAAGTATGGTTGGGGTACCAAAAAGGATCATCTCCTTTTATATTTAGTGAACCCCTTCACTTAATACATGTTGTAACTTAATGGCACATTCATATTGAAAGATTGATTTTTTCATGGATAGATACATTATTAAGGTACTATTCTATGGATAACATGTCAAATTTAAACAAGTTTTTGGATTTTTATCAAGTCCTAAATAAAATCTAGGATTTTATCTCTTAAAAAAAAGGTTCGAAGATTCATAAAAAATGTCTAAACAAAATTTTTTTGGCCCAAGATTCTTACCACAAACACTTCAGGTATTAATGTACGTAAAATGTATGAGTGTGATAAAAACCAAGTGCCCTATTGTAATGTAAAAAGTTTCAAAAAATGAAATTTTTGGAAATTTTGGGCCATTCATAGAACATGGCCCACATTGAATAAATTTTATTATTTTTACTTTCATAATTGATTTTAAAAAAAAATCTAGATGCTTGTATAAAATTTGGAAGAAAAATATTTCATTTAACATGAGAAAAAAAAGGGAAATCTAAGATAGGTCATAAGAAAAATGAAGAAAAATGTGAATTTGAGTGTCTTAAAAGTGAATCCTTGGTGTTCCAAAAGGAGTACCCCAATCATGCTTTGACCCCTTTTCCATGTTAAGCAAAATTGAGACCTTCTTCAACCTAGCTTGTAAACATGTATCCTTCCCAATAACTTTTGATGGCATTGAACTAATATTGATAGTCACCATTTTTTTGACAACCTATTTAAAAAGTCGGGTTTTTGTAGTTTCAATCATAATTGTTAGGTTTATGGTCGACCAATGTCCTTCCTTTTTAAAGCATTAACATGATCCAACAACAACACCTTTCCTTTTCAACAACACTTTGAACTTACATGTGATTTTTTACTACCCCTAACACATGCATGTCCTTTTCCTTTTGAACAATTCATTAAGCAACAAATGGTTTGACTTCAATATTTCATTTCAAAGCGTTTACATCATCATACCTTTTCCAACATGCTTTTTGATGAGATATTTGAAGCTCATTGTGCTCAAATTTTATCATGTTTCGGGCTTGGGGCAAGCACTTGGTTTATAATTCGACCAATTTTCACAACCTTTTGATTATCTTCCCTAGTTTTTTCCACAATGCTAGGATGTGTGTGCACACATCCCATCGACCTGATGAGTATCCACTTTTTACGTTGCACTCATAACAATGAGCATACATGGACCCATGATGCAATTTGTGATATTTTTGATGCCATTGCATGAAATATTTACTTCCACATGAGACAAGAATAATTACATGCATTTCACTCAACCACATTCAATTCCTTTCATCCTTGAATTGACATTGTGCTCAGCAAAGATGAAATTTGTACCTTAACTAATGTTGTCATAACCAACCCAATGTGTGCGAATTTATTTCCCCAATCTTGCACAACTTAAAGATTTGTTATTTTCAATGCAACTCAAGCCAAAGAAAGGAGTTATTGCAACCAGCACCCCATTGATCAAATTCCTCATAGCAATTGAAATATTTGGATGTTCGCACAAATATGTTTATGTGTTTTTACATGATTGAGCCAATGCCATTTGAAGCTCCAAAGGGTTAAAAATCTTGTTCTTTTTGTTTTGATTATTTTTTTGCTTCAAAAAATTTCAATTATATTGCAAAGGATGCAAGCATCCTCCATCTTAAGTTGGGTGATAACAATATGCCTAGCTATTTCCTGACTTCCACCTCTTCAAGACACACCCCCCATCACCACAATTGACCTATGACAAGCAATTGGTTGTTGAGATGGAGAGATTTTGATATCTACTTTGTGTTAACTTAACATCCTTTATATTCCCCTTTTTTTTTCCTAGTACCTTTGTACATTTTCTGAATCAGTGGAGTGTTTATAAATAAAGTTTTGCAAGGTTTTAATGATCTCCTCATGGATGCTTCAAGATGGGATCCCATCTTCATGTTGAATAGTTTTCCACATTAAGCCCTGAGTGTCAAGAAAAGCCAAATATACACAGAATAGTGGACCAAATTGGTTCACCCTGACATTTAAGGGCTCATCAATGTCCTCATGGATGCTTGAAAATCTCATCTTTATATTGCAATCTCTGCTCAAAGGAATTTGGAATAATCAAGCAATTAGCTTGGGGATGAGAAATTTTGCAAACTAGGAAATGAGGATGGAGGGTCATGGCAAAAGACATGCAACTGATCACATATCTGATCCATCTGCAAGCTGATAATCTTGCACCATAGTAAACCATAGGGAGTGTGCTGCCCATAGGTGAGCACACCATACAACTCAACAATAGCTCCGAAGTTATATATGACATATTCTGCTGCCTGCTCATAGTTACACTGTTCATTGCTTATAATCAAATTCAGGGAACTGGCTGCAGAAGGCACACTCGGTGCTCCCATACGCTTGACTATGTCCAGTAACCAGCTTGAGGGTGCAGGTTACTGGAATAGTCTTGGTGCTATCGCACCCTGACTAATTCCCAGTAACCAATGCCCTATCGCTGGTCAGCTAGTCCATAATTGTTACTCCAAGCATTATTCTCAGAAGAAAACACAGAATTGGAGTACAGGTGATCAACAGTTCAACTAAGAACAACTTTTCTGTTCTCAATCTCTTGATTGATGGATTGATGGTAAATTAGAATGTCCACAAAGTGTCATGAATTGGTATTTCTGAGTTTCCCAGTGCAATTGCACAATGCAACTCAACATACCTCATGCTGTACTGCTCAATCAATGCAAAAAATATGGCTATTTTCTACAAACCTCATGAAAGCCGTTAACAACCCTGATTGCCACAGAATAATAGCCTAAGTTTGAGACAAGAAAAAAGAAGAGTTCCCATTGGTCTGAAATAAATAGAGGTGGACTTCTAACAGGTGATTCCCACACACATCAAGCCCTAAATAGACCATTTCTCAACAACTTGAAAACTGAAAAGTTTGAGGATTGGCTGAACCACACACCCACACAATACGTGCATTTGCAGTTCCAACATTCCAACCCTGAATTAGACTCAAAGTGGGCACAATGCCATTAAGCTATCCACTAAAATTCCTTGCAATGGATAAATTCTATAAAACAATTTTCACAAATTATCACCACCATCCCCCTCTTCTCCACCTTGCCATGAAAAAAAGAACTGGCTTCATCACTAAGGTAATATATCAATCTAATGGTTACTGACTGTCTAAGAGATACCTGAAGCTCCAGTTGTAAGGAACAACAGACACACGATACCGGGGTTGTTTCCCTGGCCTGATCTTCAAGCATTCATCCAAACCAGGACTGCACTGATCAGGGGGAAGGTGCAACACTACCCACTTCATCAATGATGTAGCATCATGAGAGAAGTCACGTGCATACCAATGTAGAATTTTTGGAATAAGAACATGTTTTTGTCTGCTCACTCCAACTGATGCAACCAGGAAGTCCTGGCAAGCTGCCTCCAACTCTGCTTTGATGTTGGTAGAGGTATAGATTCGTACCTGCCAAAAGAAAAAAACCCATTAAAGTCCATTTGATCCTGACCAATGACAAAAGCAGAACACACAGCATATGTTGTTGTGCTGATGGCTTAACAAGTGTAAAGATTTCAGAGAGGAGAGTTGGAAGAAACAAAAAAGAGAGCCAGAATACAACTCCCACACAAGATGAAGAGAGAAAGGCTGGGGCCAGAGGACCTACTGCAGGGCTTGATCGAGTACCACATGCGAGTGCAAAGCTTATGAGAGGCTCAGCTTGCTCTAGGACTGATGCCAGCCTCTCATCATTTTTCTTGTACTTGTGCACAGGTAGCAGGCTTGACTGCACATATTGTCACCACCATTAGAGTCTTAAGCAATTGACAACAACTAAAGCTGCAACATCTGCAGCCTGGAGTGTGCATGTAAATAAGTTTCAGCTCCAGCAGTGGGAAAGAACAAACCAAGACAGCAGACAGGAGAGAGGAGCAGCTGTTAGTACCAAAGATGGGCGGTAGGAATTTGCCCTCAAAATGGAGTGCTCGATAGCAAGAGGGCTGTATTGATAATCCCCAACAATGTATGTTGCCTGAAACCACCCCATGATAAACACTCATCTGAGCAAAACATTCTAGAGAAATATCAGCTGAATTGGAGAAGACAGTGACATAACTGCTTAGCCACCTTCCCATGGCCACTCTTTACAAAACACAGGTGTAGGGAGCACACCTTACTCATGAGAGATGTGCGTTTAGAGTGGTTCTTTGGTGCACCATAGACCAGATAAGCCTGTCAAATTAAAAATTTGCATTCAGCAGAGCATATACAAAAAAGGAAAAGTAGCACATCCACAGCTGCTATGGAAAAGGAAACCCTTAGTTTATGCATTTCTTTAGCAGTTCAGTGTCTAGAATGGCTCCTCATATGCAGATAACTACATGGAAGGAATCCAAGATTACATGCAGCAAAAGGCTGTTGTAGACATTAATCCAGAAGGCCATGCGTTGCTCATGATTCAACTTTTTTGGCTCAACATGCTTCAAGGCACCCACCAGCTCCCTGTACCAGCCATTCTCCAGCTGTTAGCTTCAGGATTGCACAATGCAACTGTTTAAACAGGGACTATATCTCCAGCCAGGGACTACCAGTGTCACATCACATCACCACAACCCTTATTGTCAAGAGTACGATGCAATCAAAAGTAGGCATTCCTTAAAAACTTGCCACATGAAAAAAGGAAATCTTAGTGACAGGAAGTGAAAGAAGAATGACAATAAGGGAGGCCACCAGTCAACATACAAGAGATGTTCTGTAGTTGCTGAATTGTGTGTGTACTTAAGAGGCATACTATATGATGAAGCTCACCTTAAACGCTTCAACAGAGCACTAGACTCTTTCAAAGTTTCATGTGATGGTACCATTGTCACCTCCAACATTGAAGCATAAGGCCCAGTTTCCCAGGTATTATTCTCCTCCCTGACTCCATAAGGATCAAGTGCCAAATTATTCCTTCTAGTCTCCAAGGTTGTATTGACAGTTGCAGCCTCCTGAAATTGCCACTATGACACTTCAGTGGACTCTTTGGATGCCTAAGTTCATATGATTAAGTTGCTGAGGATGACAACTCCCTATGAGACTATGAAGAGTCCTCTTGAGAGGATCATACTGTCACCTAAGACCAAGGTCAGGTCATAAATAATCTTTATGCAGCAGTGTTACGGGTCCTGGAATGAAAACCTGAAGATTCCGATTGTCCAGCCTTTGCTCAGATCCAAAGTCATTCGATGATGTATGTGACAGGCCTTTCAAGGATAGGGAAGTAGCAGATTGTCGATAGAGAGAGGACAACACCCGCAACAACTCTTCTGACAGCTCGTTTGGAGGACTGCTGACCTGTCTTATGTCTTTACCTGTGCAGAAGACCTCTGGGAGTGGAAATGCTGGTCCTGGTGATGCCTATACTCAATGAAAGACTTGCTCAGTTTCTGCTAAAATGTTTTCTCTTCATCACTATCAAGCCCCACTGCATTTCTGATGCTCCTGTCTTCCTCTTCCCTGACTTCTAACCAATGTGCCAATATGGCAATAACACACAATGTTCCCTTGGACACTTTCTCTGTATGGCTGGCTTTACTCCCTCATAAAATGTATCCAAAATAATAGGAAAGGGAATAAACCTCAATTTGGAAGACTTTGCGGTCAGACTCCAAAAATTCATTTAGTACACCATAACTGGTTCGTGCACGCCGAAGCTTTGACGGTGCTCTAATTTGCCTGCCCTCTTTCAATGCACTTCCCACATCTGGCACATTTCTCACTTCCTGCAATTCAGCATAATACCAGTCCTTGAAACTCTCTTGCTCTCTTGCTCAAAAACTCCTGACAAAACACCTAATCACAAATATGCAAAGAACAAAGAAACTTGAAGCTGCAGAATTATGAATCTCATTGCCCCTGTACTTGGTTTGGAATGAGCAAGGGCAAAGGCTTGTTTGGAAGAAACTAGTAGGACCTTTTTGATGGAGAGGACCATTTTCTCCTGTTCATTTTCCAAAAGAGGCAGCCCATCAAATGACTCAGGGTTACTCCTGGTCATTACCAGAGTTAATCTCTCTGCAGCAGCATAAGATCCTGTTCCTCCCGTTTCAAGCTTATCCTTTTCAATGAGTTCTCCAAAGCTAGGACCACCATTTGCAGCACCATTCAGAGTGAGAGAGACCATCCGGTCTTCTGGGAGCTTTTGAATTAGATGACTCTTCAGGCGTGAGGTAATATGAAACTGTGCATGACAAAAGATGAGCAATTATTAATCATCTGTTCACTTCCTTGTTTCACAGCAGTAGTCAATAATCAAGAAGTATCAGATGAAGGAGTACAACTGTAACTCACCTTAGAAAAGCAGGACTGACAGAAGAATTCGTTGCAATTCTTGCAAAGAAGCACTGGTGGATGAGGGAGCTTGCCTCTTGCAGCACAAACTGCACATCTACCCACCCAACCATAAGAGTCAGACTGATTCTGCCTGGAAAGTTCCACTGTTGCCACATTTACAAAGGAAAAAAAGATCTTCTCTTTAATTGCTTCTCAAGCACATGTGACATAAAAAGAAAACCAATGATGACATCAGTGCTCGAGTGGAAGAATAGTGACAACAATAGCCATGGAAAATGTACAGTACCTCTCAGGGACATCTGAGTGCTGCTGGATCAGCTGCGATCCTTCCACACCTGTATGTGCAACATGACATGCTCATAAAGACTCTGTTGTCATCACTAACATAAAAACAGTACAAAGAAGAATGACACAAAGTATGTATGAAGCATGCTCAAGTCTATGCATTTATATCTACTGGCTTCTTTCTGAAGGTGACACCTTTCTAATTGCCATAACAGGTGCAACAGGTCACCCATTCTTCTGACATGGACTCAGAGGCCTCTAGGTTCCTACAACTTTGGATCTGGTTTACCTAGTGAAGCCCATTCCTTGTTGGGTTTGCTATTCTGTAATATCTACCATAACCTGGTAGTGAAATGAAACCACAAACACTTGCAGGATGGTACTGGCACTAGGCTATTACCTTATTACTAAAAAGATAAATCTAACCAGCAAAGTGCAGGATAAACTATTGCAGAGGTATGGAGGAAATAGGGACACACCTTGCACATGATCTACCCCAAATTGATTAACCTCTTGGCTGGCCAACTCCATCTACAACACAACAAACAGCTGAAGATCCATTACACCCAAAGAACACACCAACAATAGGTTCATAAATATTGAGGACTCCTCCATACTTAAGATTAAGTGCCCAAATAAGATTGAGGAATGACAAAATAATAAATTTATGGAGATTTCAAACTGACTTACATATCAGTGAACGGGAAAATAAAAGGAAAGAGGAGACAGAACACTAGAAAACACAGAAAAACTTAGGAGCACTATGAAAATAGTGACAATACACATGCATGTATGTCATACTTTGAACTACATACTGCATTTCTGTAACAAGACTGGTACTAGGAGGAAGACTAAGCCATAAATGATGCCTCACTCAACAAAATTAAAAGAGAAGGAGATGACCAAGGAAACCAAGAAAAAAGGGAAAGACAAGGAGAGAACCTAAAAAAGAGAACCAAATAGGGAAAGAGGAAGAGAAGAGAGAAACAACCCAGAGAAGTTAGGAGCATCTTCTCACAACTAAGTGGGCTTTCGAAGCTCCCCACTCAGGATCGAGAAGCCCTTGAACTTATCATTTTGAAGATTTCAAAGGAAGAACACCAAACAAATATCTCTTTGTTGAGAAAACCTCTGGTACATTTAAACAGAACCTTGAAAATGTGACCTGTTCTTTCGGATGGGTAATTAAGCCCACCGTTTGAGCTAAAAAGCCCTAAAACCTATAAATATGACTATTGACTCCTGCACATTTGGCAGAACTGAAATGATTGGAATCCGCATCAGACATAGAAATCATGTTAGTACCTACATATTCTGGCTGACAACACTTCAATGATTAGCCCTTTAAATCTTTGGTCATTGCCATGTATGAGAATTTGTAAAAGAAGCCATTATAACTATACTTAAGCTCACAATGATTCAGTGTCTACCTAAGTATCCAATTAATAGTCACCACTAATACCTGTGTAGATACATGAAGTTGGAGAAATCAGGGATATCAGGAACTAAAAGACAATCTACAATCATTTTTACCAAGGAACTTAAAATGAAAAACTAGACAAGGGTTGGACTTTCTCGATTGAAACTCATATATGCAGAGATAGAAGTTAGCTAAAAAGACTGCATAACTAGTATCCACTGGGATACCCACTGACTACTTAAAAAGACTGATTGACAAGAAGGTGATTAGCAAGTCATCTGTCCTGAAATCTGCCAAGAAGATAAATCTGAAGGTTCTACTACGCTAAAGAGACTCCAAAAATCAAAGTTAGTTGAAGTTAACGTCTGTCTGAACAAAAAAACTCTGAAACAATGGGCATTAACCACTAAATGTAGAAAGCTAAATATACACTGAAAAGCAGACCAAATTGATCTGCCCTGACATTAGGGGTTAAACAAACTACCACAAAATTTAGTCACAAGAACTTACACTCTAGCTTTCAGATCTGAAAGGCTAATCTCAGTATAAAATATTGAGAAATCAAAGGACGAGAACAAAAGGGGGAAAGAATTGCCAGCATTAGATCTTGACAAATTCAAGAACTTGATGACTTTAACTTCGCCCCCCAGCAGTATCTACATATCCACCTATTCTAAAAGTGCAGCCTTCTGCAACTTGACAACCCAAAGGTCACTGACAACAGGAGAGCTTTATACAAGCAGCTGAAAACTTCTGTGAGAGTGGTAGGAACTTTCTGCATTTATAAAGCTGCAGCTTTACGAGGTTTCTATGGAACTTCTGACCTGCACAAAGGAAAGGAAGAAACAACTACAGGTCCTGTTCAGAATTAACAAGATGTTAAAATTGTGTCTGATCTCTATTGTGCTTTGAGGAAATAGATATGGACATCAAAAGAAAATGAATGGAAGTACTTCAGCTTCAAAGAACTCCACTTCAATGTCACTGGGGTCACTATCATCAGTTCCTCTTGAAGAGAGATCGCCATTCTCCACCACAAGCTCTTTGCCTGTATTTGGGTCAACAATTGGTGGCTGCTTCACAGCTGCCTTCAGTTTTCTGCGGCCATCTGATTCCCGTGCACATATCTAATCATTGATAACACTTGGCACAAGTCAATCCTAGTCTCCCTTCAGCATAATAGAGAACCTGATAAGAGCACAGAGTATTGGTCATAGCAATCCCTACCCTATCATAGCACAATTCTGCAGGGACTGAGACAGCAAGAACTAAGGCACAAAAAGATGGTGTTCAAAGATAGATTTATCCAAGAGTTTGGGAGAGTTACACACCTCATCAAAAGTGAGGTCAAACCATTCATCCATCCAGCAAAATGCATTACGATGAGTGAGAAAAACAACCTGCATCACCAGCACCAAAATGCAGGGTTAGAGCAATAAGAGGATTTACAAGTGGATGCTCCATTCCTCTAGCACAAGTGCTGATACCCATGGGTCATCTTTGGGTATCTGTGTAACAAAAAAGTGGAGTACCTGACGGATACCACTTAACATGAGTTTTTCTGCACGACTCTGAACTCCCCAATAGCTGCAACACAGAGAATGTTGCCAAATGAAATTCCTCTCAAAGTTAGATCAATCATTGGTATGCACCTAGTCAGAAGGAAAGCACCCAACCCCAAATGCTGAATTTTGTGTTAAAAAGGATATCAAGAAGAAGAAATTAGCTCACACATCATTGCAACATGCCAAAATATACATTCCATCTCAAAACACTTATGGCTTGTTGCACAAACATGTGGTCCAAAGGGTAAAGGAGGATTCAAGGATGTAATCCCTACTTGGCTTCCACTTTTACCAGCTTGTAAGCACACATGACTGGCACAACACTACCATGCCACTCCTTTGTTAGAGGTCCCCTCCTGTGCCACCCAAAGATTCACCCCAGGTAAACCAGCATCTCTGGGCAGATAATTACAGAAGGCAGCCAGTAAGACATGTTAGCCAGGTGGACACAAATCCCTTCCCTCCCTTCAATTATCTTCTGAAGCAGTTCCCTGATGACTTAACAGCAAAAATCAGAAGCACAAGCCTAAGTGGCACAGCAATATGTCCATGGATACCAAAAGTATCCCACAATAGCAGGGTGAGAAGAGCCAGCACTGACCTGGTCTTCTTTGAACTGAAGAGTTTTGGATCAAGTTCTGCTTGATAATCTCGTTTTGGAATCTGCTAGTTAGGAATGTGTGCACGTTGTCAGATCAGACTTGCACACAGATCACTCTATGCTCAACAAAGTGATGCTCAGACATCTTACAGTTGTCTCCTTACGACAGGACATTAAATCCTACTGAGATTTCTCAGCAACTCAGGTAAAGGTTGTCCAGAGGAATTTGTTTAAATAGACAGCAAACCATACCTTCTAAGCAGCAAAAAAAGTGACCTTTCTATTATTACTTTCCAAATCTTCAGATTTAAATCCTCATCACACAAGATTGGATGGCAAGAGAGACCAACCGGATCAAAAGCAATGTCAACCATGTCAACTTTGCGAATGGCAAGTTCAGTTTCAGTGAGGTTGTGGATATTATCTATTGTCCCATTGTCATTCTCATGCATAGTAAACATTTCTATCTTCAACTGTTCCACCACCACCCATAAGTGCAAAACAAATATTATTCACACTTGAAATGTACCAGCAGCTTTTCAATTCCAACCAAATCAGGAGATGCACGAACTGTACAACTTGCTTTCTGAAAGATGCATTATCTGCTGAAGAACAACGCAAGGTACTCCAACAAACCTTGTTGAAGAAGGGAATTGTGATGATAGTCCGGATAAATGGGTATGTCATCCATGTCTTCTCATCAATCACTAATGCATTTGATGGGACCAGACGTACCACCTGTGCAGTCATCTTTCATTAGTAGCGCCTAAACCTCATCTACTGAGGTTGGCAAGGCAAGAACAGCTGCCATGAATAGGCCACAAAATATTGTCTAGAGTAGCACATGAGAAGAAAAAACCGTACTTCTGCTTGTACTTAACTTCCTTGACCATAGACTATGAAGGAATGTGCTTGCACATACCCAGTCTGGCAGGCGGTCTCCAAGCCGATAGAGGCTGTGCGTGTAGATACCCTCTCCCCAAACTTCATGTTCATATGGTACACTGGAAAGTAGCTGTGCTCAGTGCATACCATACACACAAAATACACTCAAAGTCAGAGTCTGTATGTCTGGAATTGTTTGTACATTTTGAGGAAGGCCATTCAAAAATGACATTGCATGATGGGTTAACAGAATACCTGGCCTCCCTGGCCCTCTTTGGTGTTGTACTCATTTGTCTTCCAATTTGCATATCTCTGACCTCTCTTGAACTCTTCAACTGCAATGGCCCAGCAGTCATGTCTAGTAAGTAACTCAAATCATGACTCCAATTAGTGAAAAAGAAAAGCAGCACAGTTCCACAATTGAGAGAAAGAGGAAAACAAAAACAAATGCACTGGATGTGAGCAAGCACCTGTCATTGGAAGCACCACTCGAATTTCAGTAATGTGCACCATTCTTGATCTCCTTTGGTATAAAAGTGGTTATTATGATCTTATCCACAGGAAGAGAGTGATAACTTTTTGAGCTGTGGTTAAAGGAAGCTCAAAGCTATGGAGATACCTCATTGATCACTTCCGGAAGCAACCAAAGGAGACCAGCATCAGGTGTATTCACCGAGACTGATTCCACGTCCTAAAGAAGCTCAATTTCTTGCGCATGAACCTAACCTCAGTTGTGCCATGGGTCTAGTATTGCAGGGATATGATGCAGGCGTTTCACCAACTTGTCTGCAATTGTGATATTTCTTCATGCCAGATGCTCGCACTTATTGAAGGAGGGAGGCAAGCTCAATAAGCTCATCATAAAAGCAGATCCAGAGTGTATTCTCTGCAGGAGAACGATTCTTTTTTTAGCAATCCAAGATTTCTCCATCATCAAATAAAATGCAAACCTTATGTCCGATGAATGTGCATCGGAGAAAAACACAAAAATTTGAATTTCAAAAAAAAAAAAAAGCCCGCGATCGTCATCATCACCGGAAACATCACCACGCGGAGCAACACAGAAAAGAAATTAGAATCGTGCCACGGTTCTTCTTCCAACAACAACAGCGAGAAAACAATCTCTATTTTCCACTGAGAGAGAGAGAGAGAGGAAGAAAAAGAAGAAAGGCACAAGAAAGCGCGAACATAAAAATTGGCACCAAAAAAATTAGATCAGCTCCAGCTTGCTACTTGCTTCGGCTCGGAAAACAGCAATGAGCAAAAATGAGAGCAGGCAGGCAAGCTAGCTGGCTTGTTTCTACAGAAGCATTCCAAGAGCTGCTTCTACAAACCTCAACCTAAACTAAATCGAAAACCCAGGAGCAACGACACAAAGCAATTCCACCTAAGGCCAGTCAGCCAGAAGAAGAAAGTAATCACCTGAGAAAATCTCGTCGAAAAAAAAAGCTTCAAAACAGAGCTCCAGGAATAGACGAATTGAGGAGATATGCGATCGCACCTTTGCTCCGCTCCCAGAGCACCTTCCTTTCTAAGACAACAAGGAACATGGCCGCCCGCGTGGCGGCGGGTGTTGCAAGAAAGAAGAAGAAACCGAATTAAGAAAAAACAGCATCGTGGAAGGAAAGGAACGAAAGGAATAAAAGCAAGCGGATCGAATAACTTACGGAATCCAGCACCAAAGTGCAAATTCCACAGACCGGGGGTTGGCAGACGACGCGGAGATCTCAAGAATTAGGGGAGCAAAACCAGGTGCCCAAAATAAAGTTTTCCCGCGCCCGCCCCCCGGCCCAAACTTTTACTCAGGTGGATAACTTTTTTTCTTTTCATCCATTTTTTTTTCTCTTTTCACAAACTTTTTTTCTTTTCATCCATTTTTTTCCTCTTTTCACAAACTTTTTTTCCCCCTTTAAAGACTCTTTTCCTAACTTAGGGGGGTAGGGTTTTTTTATTATAAAAAACCCAGTCTGTCTAGAGAAAAGGGTTATATAGGATTTGGGTAGAAAGTATACAGAAATCTGGGGCCTATGGAATAGGCTTTGTGTCTAGGGATGAAAAGAAAGCATATATGACCAATCATATTCTTAGAATGAGCCTTGAAATATTTAAAGAAGCTAACTTCAGTGAAGTAAACTGGCACTTAAATTTTATAATAGGTAGCATCCTAGGCATGTCCATAGTTGCAACATAGAATCGTGACTAATGAGATTGTTCATCTCGATGCCTATAAATGTTTTTATGAGTTGCATTAGTGAACTTATTACTACGTTTGGGTGTGGCATCAAAAAATTGGAAAAAAAAAAAAAAAAAAAAAAAAAAGGGTTTTAAAAAAAAAAATAAAAAAAAATTTTTTAAAATTAAAAAAAAAAAATTAAAATTATTAAAATATTTTAA
>Ga0116231_10001305_pt1 | contig 50542 bp, 39 predicted proteins | sample S1TSphgellanicum_2_FD_89695 | JGI IMG/M metagenome (GOLD analysis project Ga0116231, IMG submission 89695) | Host-associated microbial communities from peat moss isolated from Minnesota, USA - S1T2_Fd - Sphagnum magellanicum MG | ecosystem: Host-associated > Plants > Peat moss > Unclassified...
CAACAAGCAACAATAAACATACTGGATCTTGTTGCGCGTGATCGGCCCGTCCTTGACCATGGCGAAGTACTGCCACACCGGCGATGTTTTGTTAGCGCTGATCAGCACAAGCCGCGAGTCAAGCGGTTCATGAGGCGCCTCATCGACCTCTCCATCATTGGCCGAAGCTGAGATGCTGACCGATGGGGCAGGGGACTCCATCATCCATGATAAATTAGTGACAACAATTGTGTTGTGTAGTAGACAACAGTCTATAGTGTGTTACGCTCACGAGTAGCAAATTACATTTATTTTGAGTTTTTATTGACTCGACTACAACTGAGTAATAGTCGATTATGACCGTTGTTTTGTAGTCTAGTCTATTATGACCGTTGCTCGGTAGTCTAGTCGACTATCTACGTTGCTCAGTAGTCTAGTCGACTATCTACGTAGATAGTTGGAGACTATAGTCAGTACATCGACTAAAAGCTACATCAACTACAACTCCCTGGACGTAGTGTTACCAAGGGAAAATTGGGAAAATTGACCTAGTTTGGGGAAGTGGTGGTGATTAATTTGGCACTAACTTTCAAGGTTATAAATCAAAACATGGAAATACTAGGTATGGACTTTGAATTGCATAGGCCCATCTAATAATGTGATATAATTACATAGCTAAATTTCAAAGCCAACATGCATAAAATGGAAATTTTTGAATTCTAGTAACAAACTTACTCGTATAAATGTTTTTGCATAATCTATCTTATGGTATACAATTTGACAATTCCATGCCATAATGATTTTATATTTACTTTTTCATATCATAATCAAAGGAGGCACCAAATGAATGGACATTTTTTTAAACTACATTTTTGTATTTTTGAAAAAACCACAAGGGAAGCATGTTTTTGCATGTTCAAAACAATCAAACCTTAAGAGTGGACAGTCCTTATTTCTTTCAAATGTCTTTTTTTCTCCCTATCAAATGTGCACCATTCTTTCTGAAAATTGGAGAAGACTTTAACATTAATGATTAGAAGGGCAAAAGGATTTAAACTAATGATTTTTTTTATTACTTATTTCAGCACATTTTATTCAAACATGCTTTTGACCCTAAAAATTATGGATTTTGAAAATGTGGTCTTAATAAAAATTATTCATATTTATGTGATAGAGGGCATGAATGCATCATATTTATGATATAAATTCAATTTGTAGTCAAAATGCATTTACATCTAACATGAAATGTTAAATTGGGTATCCAATATACTAAATTATAAATTATAAACCAACACAGAAATGACATGTGTCATGTGCAATAGTTGGAAAAAAACTTTTACCTTGATGCCCTTGGCTCCTTTAATCATGTTTTCACCCATTTGTAAAAAATTCATCTTGTAAAAGCATCAAATTTTTTTGATAATAAAAATTGTATTGAGTTTTTTCCCAAATATATTTCACAAATTCACCACCAAAAAACCATTGGTTCATAGATGTTCATGTTTGTTTCCAAAAAATCTTTTCAAGTTGGAAATGAATGTTTTCAACACCAAAGTTGAATCAACAAAAGAAAATCCTTATAGATAAATTTGTTTTTGATTGATTAGAAGTTCTAAAACCAAAAAAAAATTGGAAATTGTATGCTTCCAAAAAAATTGTAAATTTTATTTGGTTTTGTAGGCTAAAAAAATGTGCATTAAACATTTTGAGCTTGATGTTCCACATTGGAATTTGACATTTTGATGTCTAGGTTTGTGGATGTTATTTGAGATGAATTTTAGCAAGGACCTTAAAGTCAAATTCATCTTTAAAATAAATAAATTGGTTGGGCAAGGGAAATTTTGTTCTGATCTTATGAGCATAATGTAGCAAAAAATAAAATAAATTTATGTGTATTTGGTGCAAATAACCAAAGAAAACTTATGTATTGGATGCACATTCTTGATATATATTGTTATTAAATTTGTAATCTTCCATCCAATCTTATTAAATATTGCTTCATTTAGTCAACTACACTCCTAATTACAACTATACTAATTAGGCCTTGTATTCAATGTTGTTTCTTTCAATGAATCATATGGTCAGATTTTTAATGTTGTACTCAATGGAAGGAAACAAACTTGTGACATTATAATTACAATTTTGAAGTATGGTCATTGAGAAAAATAATTCATTTTAAAATGGTGACAACTTCCATAAATTTTTTAATAATATTAATTTTCAAATTTCAAATTGTAAAAATAGGTTTCAAGTAGGTTCACAAAAATTATAATTAGCTTTTGACATCTATTTTTGAGTGTGGGGTTTTTTTTTTTGTCTCAAATAGGTGTCAAATAGGGCCTAACAAAAATAAATTTTAACTTGCTGATTATATATGATGATCTTCATGGTCTAATTCAATACACACATATTTCATTAAATATTCTAATAAAAAGTAGGTAATGAACTAGGGTGGGGTGGGTATTTTTTTTTGTAATACCCATTAGTTCCAAGTGTTTGAAAAAAAAATTTCAAAGAACCATTGGTTTTGGGTATTTCAAAAACTTAAAAAAACCAAGAAGTTTTATGAAAGAATCACTAAAGATTCAACAATTTTGAGGTGATTATTTGATTTTTTTCAAAAAAAATGAGAATCATGGTTATGTATAATAACCAATATTTTATTTTTCAATAAACTTGACTCTATATCAAAACCAAATATTTGATTTTTTGATAGCTTCGATTATCAACTTTGATATCCAGCCTAATACATAGTGGGGGTTTTAGTGCAATTTCTAATACTTGCCCCATTTTAGATTGAACACATATTAATAAATAAATTTCAAATGAACTTTAATTTAGAATTTTTAAGTTCATTTGCTTTTAGTTTTTTTGGAACTAGATTTTTATAAACTTAATAGAACAAATAGGGTGCAGTCAAATTATAAAGAAGCACTTAGGACCATGGCTGATGTTTAATTGTTTTTGTGATAAAAATCTACTTAAGTAAATGTTGAAAGTTTTGCATGAATTTTTAAAATGATATTCCTCATGTACTATGGGAACATCCAAGGATAATTTTGAAATGAGTTGAATGAACATGCAACATTGAAAAATAATAATTAACCATGTAATCAATGCTTAAAAGAATACTTTCGCCACTTAAAGGACTTTTTGAATGATTTCAAAAAGCTATGGAATGATATTTTTATGGGAATGTTTTTAGGTACACCTTCACATAATAATATAATGCAACATTTTGTTTGTCATAGTAATTAAATCAAATAAAAAAGTTGATTTATAAAGCATCATTATAAAAAAAATTCTATCATTAAGAAGTCAAGTTAGCATGAGTGATTTCTTATATCCTATTTATACCCATGAATAATGCTTGAAACATATTTTCATTTAATTTTATGTTATTTTAAATTAGAATTATATGAATGACACAGGTTTAACTATAAATGTTTACTTTTTAAGCATACTTTGTCTTGTTTTGACCTAATTTGAAATCCATTCTAAACATCATGTTCATTAGATTTGGAAGTGACATTTAGCAATGTTTTAATATCATATTCACACATGATTTGGGAATGAACATTTTATTTTTCCCTTTCTAATTACTATCCTTTCTTTTGGATTGGGTCAACAATTTTTTTTCCTTTTAATCACTTTTTCTTGTGGAATTGATAGAAAATATTTCCCCCTTCAACTTCATTCTCTTTTACAAATAGTGAAAACCCTTTTTTTTACTGCTAGATGGGACATCAACCTACTAAACATCCCGACTTAGGGCATCCCTAGCAAAATTTGCTTGGGTGGGGTATTTTGGTTTGAGGATGACCCAATTAGGCTCAAGGTCAATGGCAAAACCACACCCAGAGGACATTGAAGATGATGAAAGACAATAAAATAATCACAAGGCAATAGGAATGCCTTCCAAGAAGAGCAAAATGGTGACAGGACGGTGGGGCATTAGAAAGGAACATTGGAAACACCAAGCCGGACAAGCTTTATTTTTTTGGGCAACATGGGGTGCCAATGGATGTTGAGGGTAACAAACATTATGTTGAATGATGCTAGGGCCACTAAGAAGTATGTTGGGGGTGTTAGGGTTGAAAATATTTTTCTATTTAGTGGTTTTGCAAATGAGAAAATGCATTAAGGTGGGAAGGAAAAATGGTTATTTTTGTTTCTTTTGGGTGATGGGGGTGTCAAGAAGGATGCTATGGATTACCAAGAAGCATGTTAAGAAAAACATTGCAGGACAATGGAATAGTAAAAAAATTTAATATAATAATTCGGGCAATGAGGTGCACTAGAAAGGATAGGAATGGTTTACTTCACACCATTCCTTAACAAAGCCTAAGTTAGATAACCAATACGACAACGGTTATATCCTAGTACTCCATTCTTTGTCAAGGAAAAGAGTTTTAACACTTATAATTGGCCCATTTATTTATTGGTCCCATGCATTTGTTGATTGAGCCACATCAATTTGTAATCTATCTATGAAGCAAGGTAGTTTGTTTTGCTTTGTTTGTCACACTGAGATCTCCCCAACTGCAGCGCTCCATGCCACACTCTTGCTATCTTCAGAGAGCTCTCAATGAGTAGGGGTGCAATCACTTGGTTTGAGATTCTTTGGAGCTAGGGTGTGGAAGCTATTGATAATTGAACCATTCTCTCAATGAAATAAAATTTGAAACTGAAAATCGTATTAGAATTTGGAAGCGTTGTTAGCCTTCTTGGAAAGCCCTTGGCAAGTCAGATTTAATGAAGTTTATTTCACAATTTTCAGAGCTAAAATGTAGGAGATATTGATTTTTGAGTGGATTTTGTTGCTGGAAATTCAAACAAATTACAAAAATTGGGTTTGGAAGGAAAAACCAGTTGAGCCCTTAATGTGTTCACATTGCCAAATTTAGAAATTTTCAATTCTGAAAAAAACCTAAGAAGGTGTTCACACTTGGGCCAACAGCACAGGCTACACTAGTGTGAATTCATCAACAAATTCATGAGAATTCACATACAGCCTACACATTCTGAAGAGTTGATTATCAAAACCTGAATGGCAGATGCAAAGGGTGAGGGGTAAAAAACACCATTGATCTTTATTTTGGATGGAGATTTGATTGTGAGATTTGGGTCCAGAGCCATCTGAATTGAATTGCAAAATTCTAAAAAAAATTAAAATTTAGTTGGGGCTACCATGCAGATGCAGCAACAGTGGATCTTCTGCCACAACATGTGCTTTGGCCATCTGGGCCACCAAGAGCTAGACCTATAAATTAAGAGTTCTCATGTAAGGACCAAGTGATGAAGTCGTTGCTCTAGGCTAGTCACCAAATGGAGAACACCCAAGTCTCCAAGAGCCATAAATTCTATTGGAACTTGAATCCCATCAAACCATCTATTCCCAATTCATTTCACATGTTGTGTAATGAGAAGTTTCTGAGCATGGTAGTAGCTTGGTTTTGGATCTCCAAAAGTGGTACCCCACCCACCTCCTGATTCCTGAGAAGCCACTGGGCACTGGGGCATGAGAATGCACAGGCTTTTATAAAAATCAGGTTAAAAAAAAAGGTCTTTGGAAGTTTGGTCCACTTTAATAACCCTTCTTTATGTCAAACCCCACACCCATGTCCATTGGTATATGAGCCACTCCTAAAGTCTGTTTTGTTCCTTTCTATCTTGCATGGACGTCACCAGGTGGTGCCCAGGATCTCTCTTCATTCATTAGTACCTATGCAATATAGATATATATATTGCTGGTCAACCCCCTATTTTTAAAGAATTTGTGAAAGTAGCCTATATGGGGATTCTGCATTTGAGCTAGTACCGTAAGTGGCTATAGTCATTTGCTTAGACATCTTTAGAGTGGTTACATAGAGAATTGTTATTTTAGTGAACATGTGGTGATTTTTTCCCCCTTGGAGGACTTGTGTATTTGGCCATTTCAAGTTGCATCATAGATGTGAAGAGTGGCTACTTCAAGTTTGACTAACTAACAAATTAGGCTACAATAAAAATAAGGTTTGAAAGCTCTTGGCAAGGGTTCTTCATAAACTTGCACAACCAAAGAATTGTAAGAATAGCATATCAAAACCAAAATGCAAATTTTAGACACAAGCAAATGAAAAGTTTAAAAACAGACAAATTGGATACCAATAGTTGTCATGGATTATAGTTGCCAAGTTGTCAACACAAGTTATAACAATAGTCATGATGTTTTCAGAAAACAAGTTGCACATCTACATAATGCATCTTCAAACAAAGGTTTTATATTTAGGAAAAACTCTTTTTGCTAGGAGTAATATAAAAGTCCATTGGTTTTAATGTTTTGGAGAATGTGCTAATCCCCAAGTCCCAAGATGTTGGTTCGGGCAACAAACTTTTGGGTTCTTTTTGGGCTGTGATAAAAATAGGCATATAATTTGCAACACATCCTCAATCTCCCCCCACAATGGCCAACTTTGAAAGTGTTTGCACTACCAAATTTGTATGATCACTCATGCAATATACATTGACCATGAATGGAACATTTTGATTTTTCAATTGTATTGTAACCCTAATTCTAACACCATGAAACACACTGACCCCATTAGCTCCAAATTGTGTAACTATCGGTGAAACCATTGTTTCCCAAATCAAACCACCATACAGAACCATGGCATTCACCATAATTCTCTTTAGATTATTTAAGATGTCCCCATCAACAACCATTACAAGGATAACGACAAAAGAATGAACTCTATGAATTTTTCGTCACATATGCATGGATGAAAACCCAAGATTGCTAATCCATGGTTATAATTTCATCACACAAAAAGGAAATAAATCTAATAGCCTAAAACAAATCCTTAGTCTTGTTCAACACTAGTTCATGCATGGAAGTTGCCATCTTTCACCCCAACCTAGATTCTTGAAGACTTTGATTGATGTTTGAGCCTCCAAGAATCCTAATTTTCTCCTGCAAGCCACCACCACCTTGAAGATCTAGAATTATGAAGTCTCACCTCAATGAAGTTCATCCTATTGTGAACCACAATGAATGCTAACATATGGATTTGATTTTGGAGTCTAAATCTTGGAAGTTAACACAACAAAGCAAGTTGCTAAATGCTATAACCTACACTCTAACCCCTAAGCCTACTACTTTAGATGATGAATTTGATATTTGTGATTTCACCTAACTTTGTGCAAGTGATGATGGTGAGAGGTTTTCCTTTGCAAGTAACAACAATCAGTGACAACCTAATTTTGTGCAAACAACAATGGCAAAGTGTTCTACTTTTGGGCGACAACAAGGAATATGGACAAGATTATGGTGAAGCAAGAACTAGTGAGTTCGGGCACCAATGAGTTACTATGTGGCTCCCAATAATTTGGAAGCTTGCCATGTGTGGCAATGGGTTTAAAGGTTTACATAAAAAGTGCAAGTGAACCAATTGGTGCAAGGTCTAACCTTTCGATGACTTTGCCAAAAACATTTTGTCATACTTCAAGCCTAGTGATAGGAGTGCCACAAAAAAAATGCTGGTTGGTGTATGTACATTAGATGGTAACCAATGTTATTTTTATTGATGAAAATTTTCCAAAAAACGAAATTCAAAATTCAAAAATTAAGTGATTTGGAGGTTTTCAATCACTAGAAGTGAGGGAATTTATTTTTTAATCCCCAGATTTCAATTATCTATATTTGTTTTTCAGTGTGTACCAAAAAATTACAGGAGGATTAAAGTTTTGTATTTCATACATGGTTTATAGCCATGTACGAAAAAAAATCTTCCTAGGGATGATAACCACTTTTTTTAGATTATCCTAAACATGATCATCACTTTAAGTAAAAATAAAAATTCCTTAAAAACACAGATGGTAAGTACCCACCAAGTCTTTTTTGGAGAAATGAAGAAGATAGTAGAAAACACCCTCCCAGTGTACAAATGGGTACACTCTGCTTCCAATGAAGACACAGTACCTATTTCAGGTGGGTGCTAATCTCCAAGGTTGATTCAGGAGGGTCATGCAGGACTTATGTATCAAAACATTCTTGTCCAAACAAGAATTTTCTATCTTCTACACTGTTTCTGTTTAGACTTTCCAAGACCCAAGTATGCAATCTTTTTCGGCTACAAACTTTTCAGCAACCAAAACATAAGACTGAATAACCTTAGCACACATGATGCACTGCCACTTGTACACAGAAAATCCTTAACAAACAAGTAGCTTGCCACACAACAGCTCTGCCCTTTAAATGACATCCATAAGGATGTGCATTTTATTTTATTTTTGGTTTTTTTTTGGGCTGATAAATGTTCAACATACTTAATTGGAAACACATGGTAATTTGCATGGTGAAGCCCCAAGTGGATCCTTCAGTTATGCCAGAACTGTTTCTAAAGAAGACCCCATGTAACCCTACAATGTAGGGATACCAAACTTTCGCCCATTTCTGGGTGCATCACAATGTCTCTAGCCTGAAGGGCAGAGCCAACAAATACAACAACCTTCGAGAGCTTTTTTTTTTTTCTTTTTTTTCTTTCAAGAGCTTGACAGAGACTTTGTCCCCTATAAACAGCAACAGAGGTACTACTATTAGCTTGCAGAACAAATTGGTTTTCCTACTGGAGGGAAAGATCATTGCAGCACCTGATCTATTCCATATTGAACCAAAGCAGCTTCCGGAACATGCATGTCAAAACAAGGCGTGATGGTGCCAAGGTTCATAGCAAAACCTGGTGCAAACCAATGCTGCAAGTTGGTTGTTCCATCATGCAGCTCTCCAGTGTTAGGGCTGGGCACAAGTGTACCTTTGAGATTCAAACCTAGTAGGCAGGCACCACTTGCTGGAACATAGAATGTTTCATCATTCTGTTCCTGATGCAAAAATCACATGTTCAAATATGAAGTTATCAACTCATTTAGAGCATCAACTGTCATTGCTGAGCTAAGTTATTGTAGTGTTATCTGTTAAATTAGATCACAACTGCATCAAACATGATATCAACATTAGATAGTACAGATGTTCTCACCTCCATCTCGTTGTTGTCTTCTGCTTCAACCAAAGGATGACCCTCCCATCTCTCTGCTGAACCAAGATCTTCATCTTTATGTTCATCTAAGTCATCATCATGTCCAAGTGCAAATGTGCAAAGACATCTCCTTGCCACCAGGCTCCTCCTGCTCATTGTATGTTGCAACAATCAATGCGAGTCAATTTTGGCATATAAGAAACCAGCACTGACAACAGCTGCAGGGACCAGTCTCAATAATAATACTCAAAAACTCCAGCTACAAGGTAGCTTCGCAGGAACAAGAATAAAATTATGGTTTAAAAATTTAAGGATTGATAACAGAGGAGAATTTAATGTCTATTTTTCTGCTTTGGCACGAAAGCAAAAGATCATGAATTCCTTGAAATTTCAGTCATTGGGTGCACTTAAAAATCTGCACATGTTTCTTAGTCAAATTCCAGAAGCATTTCTTAGTCAATAGCACCTCTCTCAGTTGCCAACTTGTTTATCTCACCAGCAATCTACCTCATTGTTCAAAACAAGTACAAGTGAATAATAAGGGACCTACAGAGGTTCTTGACCTGATCTGAGAATCTAAAGAGGTGTCATAGCCAGAGCTGGGGGGAGCAGTTGCAGTTTCTGGATCCTCTGCAACCAGCTGCTCTGCAGTTCGCTCAAAGTCTGATGCAGAGTGAGAGTCTTGTAATCTCTGATTACAAGAGGCAGGCACAGCTGCATCTTCAGGGGCTTTCAAAGGATGATTGTCAGAAGATCCTTGCAAGGCATCATGTAACATCTGATCCTGCCTTGAAGATGTTGCTGGTGGCTGCCAAGACATTGCAGAGTCTGTAACTGCATCTGCTGCCTGGGAAGTCATCCTACTGCATCCACATCAATAACAGCAAGGTTTTACTTTGCAAAACAGACAGAAACCCAACTAGCTCAGGGAGTACATCAAAACAGGATCACTCAGGTTTCTTCTCCTCTACCACAAAACTTAGTAACAACAAGCCTGCAATTGTTCTTCCAAATTCTTGTCTTGCACTGCAAAGTGCTTCTTAGAATCTGGCACAGCTCTGCTTCAAACCCTAAAATTGCAGAGCAACTTGTTAGCCAGATTCTGGGGATCCATTCTTCTACAAAACTGAATGTTTTACAATATTGGGTTAATGTTAATCCAGCTACTATGAGTGTTTGCTAGATCCCATGCTGGCACATTGACCTACAACAATGCTGGAACATTTACAAAACAGACAAAATCCAACTAGCCCAAGGAGTAAATCAATCCTTCTCACCTGAACAACAAAACAGGATCACTCAATTTTCTTCTCCTCTACCACAAAACTTAGTAACAACAAGCCTGCAATTGTTCTTCCAAATTCTCTTCTCCCACTGCAATGTAGTACTTAGAATCTGGCATAGCCCTGCTTCAAACCCTAAAATTGCAGAGCGACTTGTCAGCCGCATCCTGGGGATCCATTCTTCTACAAAATCTAATGTTTTACAATATTGGGTCAATGGTAATCCAGCTACTACGAGAAAACCCTCGCTAGATCCCATTCTGGTAAATTGAGCTACAACAATACTGGAACATTTGCAAAACAGACGAAATCCAACTAACCCAGGGAGTACAACAATCCTTCACCTGAACAACAAACAGATCACTCAGTTTTCTTCTTCTCTACCACAAAACTTATTAACAACAAGCCTGCACTTGTTCTTCCAAATTCTCTTCTCCCACTGCAATGTAGTACTTCTTAGAATCTGGCATAGCTCTGCTTCAAACCCTAAAATTGCAGAGCGACTTGGTAGCTGGATCCTGGGGATCCATTCTTCTACAAAATCTAATGTTTTACAATATTGGGTCAATGGTAATCCAGCTACTACGAGAAAACCCTCGCTAGATCGCATTCTGGCAAATTGAGCTACAACAATGCTGGAACATTTGCATAACAGACGAAATCCAACTACCCCAGGGAGTACATCAATCTTTCACTTGAACAACAAACAGATCACTCAGTTTTTCTTCTTATCTACCACAAAACTTAGTAACAACAAGCCTGCAATTGTTCTTCCCAATTCTCTTTTCGCACTGCAATGTACTTCTGTCTGAGTTTCTGAAAGCAATCGCTCTTTTTTCACTCAGAAAGATTGCATTATCTTGCTAGAAAATCAGGGTTTCCCTCCAGACCCGTACGGGAAAACCTCATAGAGGCGGAGATGTCTTCTTCTTCTTCTTCTTCTTTTTCAGCTGATGAGGTGTTGGAAGACGAGGCGAGGCCGTAAATGTTGCGCTCTCTCTTGTACTTTTCCTCCAATTTCTCATTGCACCGAAGAAGACTACTAACCCCCCCATGACTGCAGCCTGTGTTGCAGTTGCTGGCCTCCAGCAGCTGCTTCTGGGAAGCGTGCAGTAGTACTACCACCTTGCCTGCACATTGATCCTTTGCATCTTGACAATTACGACATGTTTCTTGATGTAAAGCTTTAGGGTCATCGAGCTCCTGACCCAATCCAGACAGCGTCTCCTCTGGCATTTTGTGATCAGTTAGTTAGGCAATGTATTGACTCTTGCAGATGAAAACTCAAGAATTATCTGTCTCTGTGCGGCCGTCTCTAAAATTTTAGACTAGTCCCTCTCTGTCTCTCTATATCTTTCTCTCTCATCTCTCTTTCTCAATATACACATACATACATATATATCGACTCTCTCACTCAAATCTGTGACTGAGAAATGGAAGCTAACAACAGCAGCAAGCGAACATCTTCAAAACTCAAAGCGAAAATGGAGCATTCCTTCGCAGTTTTCGTGCAGAACGACGGACGTAACGCGTCCGTGGGAACAGGCTCAAGAAGATAGCGCCACCTGGCAAGCGAGGAGACGCTCTAGAACTCCTCCAAGCTTCCAGATACAACCCACATGACACGCGGCCTCCACGCTGCCCACCCCCCCCACAAGGAAAAACGACCAACCTCTGGCGTGTATTTTCAGCATTTTTTTTCACTCTCGGAGTCGATGCGCAACATTTTTTCCAACTTCCAGAATTCTCACCACTTCAGGACCCAAAAAGACATTCAAAGGGTCACTCATACAAAGGATTTTTGAGCAAAAAATACAGTTTCAATAGCACCTATGTAGTTGCTTTCTACTTTTGGCACAAAGAATTGTTTATGAGGGATATATGTAGAATATTTTTGTTCTATCTTGATAGAATTCATTTTCTCAAACAATCATTTTTTTCAACATTCATTGAGGTTTGAGTTTGGCTGATGTGAGGGAGGTAGGAGCTAGAATGTCAAATGAGCAAGAAGACCCTAGAAGCTTCACCTTCTTGAGTGAGGATTGTTAGTGGCTATATTTAACCCTGGAAATACTAAATTTAGATTCCCGGAGACTGTTTGTCTATGGTGATATGTTGTAGATTTATGGACGAGGTAACCCACCCCCCCCCCACCCCCCCAACATAACCCGTTGTATAGAGGATTGAGCTTAGGGGTCAGTTATTGGACACAGAAGAAGAACAGGAGTTATAAGGTTCATTCAACCATAAGACCAGGAACATGCAAAAATGAATTAGGGAAGTAGAATAATAAAATGTCAAAAGAAGGCTGGAAGCAAGATATATGGAGCAGCTTGCAAAGTGGAGCTCCCCCAATGGGTCACAGGTTCAACTCTTGTAGGATGCTTAAAGTGCATGATAAATCATATATATCAATGGTACATGCATTTACTTTTTTGATTAGTCTATTGGAAATACCAAGGTTATATGTGTGGATTGACCAATTTATAACAAAAGTCATGTGATTTTAGTTAAGAAAGTCAAAGCTTATTTATCATGGGAAGAGTGGCTGAGTGGTTAAAAGTGACAAACTATAAATTTGCTGAAGTTTTTTTTATGTATGTTCGAATCTTGTCTCTCCCAATTCAAAGTATACTAAATATTTTCAAAATAGAAGCAAAGCACTTGTTTTTGTGCTTATCCTTTCATGCAATAAAATAAGGTGGAATTTTTTTTAACATATATTAAATGTTTTGGTACTTGAGCTCCTTTTGGAATTGTACAAGAGATTTGCCCATTGTACAACTTTCCAATTCAACCTTTCTTCGAATTTGATTTCGTCACTATGTTTTGGCTTGTTTTGATAGTGACTAGCCTTCAAGTGGCTTAAGTAACATAAAGGAACTTGCTTTCTTGTTATAGCGATCACGGGGAATTTTGGTGAGAAATTTTTAAATAACAATATATATCATTTCCCCCCAAGTCTATCCTTAAGACTCTAAACATGATACATTTATTTTTTTGCATATAATGTAAAAAACATGAAGAACAAATATGTTGCATGTTAGTCATCAAGCAAGCCATGCCATAGGATCTTTGATAGTAGAGTTTATTTTATAGTTTATAGCATATCAAATGTCAAATAGTCAAACTAGGGCTTTTGACAAAGGTGCCAATAAGCTGACATTGAAGACAATATAGGTTTCAATTTTGATAGTAAAGATCTTTCAGCTTGGTATTTTGTATGAAGTATCTCTTTTACTCACATATCATTTCCAATCTTCCACCTAGGTGTCTATGATACCACTATATATATATATATATATATATAGTTTGATATGCGTTATATTCTAACCTATAAATGGAAGTAAGCCTTTGAAAGCAAAATGCATAGCATCCTACACCTTTGGCCTTTTCTTTTGCTTTGTTTACATAGCAAATGAAAGAGCACAACGTGTATATTTGTTTTGTGCCATTCCAAATTAGCTTTTTCTTTATTATTGCACTCTACTTTGCAAGGCTCACAGTTTATTTTGAGAGGTCCCATCAATGGTTGTTCTGTTTGGTATCGTTGTCATTAATTAAGGTTTTATGGTCGTAGTTTTATGTAAGCCATAATCTATAACATGTTACCAATGATGTTTTGCAAGTCTAAATAGTTTTCCTCAACTTTAAAAAGGCTCAAAATCTAAAAGTCTATTAATAGTAGCCCCCTAATTTATTTTTCTTCATATTTTTGAACAAATTTCATTTAGGATTTGTGGGAGCCGAGCTAGAAGACTTGGTTGAATATGATCTGCTAAAATATAGCAAATGCTTAGGCCCCTTTCCTTTTATTTTGATAATAGTTATAGCAAAAAAATATTATAATAATTATATTTTTGTTGCGCCCTCTTAATTCAAGCAAGTACTATGGGCCCTCTACCATCCACCTCTGTCTAAATGATTAAAGTGAACTTCACCAATGTTGCCTACAATTTGTTCTTAGCCCATTTTTGGCTTGAAGTTGTCTTGTATTGAATGTCATTTAGTCTTTTGCCCCTAGTAGTTTGGGTAATATGTTCTCTTGTTGAAGCTTTGCAATGGTCACATGGGTTTTCTTCCCATTTTGGTCTTACCATAATATATCAATGGAAAACTAAAAGCTTGATAACGTGCATTTATGTGCGTCACTATAAGAGAGTTTCCTATGGTTAATTACAAATCCAATTTGACCAAAAGAAACTTTGATTTGCCAAAGGGGCTCATCTCGTATAATAGCAAACTAATGTAGTCTCACATCATTTGGGTTAAAACCATTTGTTTGCTTTGTAAACCTTTAATCTCAAGAAAAATAGAAAAAAATTTGGCCCTCTTTACCGCATTTTCTTCCATTTGCCCCAAGCAAAAAGGAGGCCATAAAACAAACATATTTTCTAAGCATTGCCCACAACTTCAATGGCCCAATAACGTAAAAAGTGTTTTCCAAGGTTAAAAAAAAGCAAGTTGAAGGCCAAACATATTGTGAGGTCTTCTCCCTTTTCAAAGAAAGTTTTATCCTCTCCCCTTCAACTATGTTTTGAGAGCATGTTGTGGTTCCCACCCATTTACATGGTAGTTAGGTCAGCTCTATGCCCAACATGCAAAATAAAGTCTCGTGTTATTTGTTATATGCCTACCCACATAGGACTATAGATATTTTCCATATGGCTAAACAATGATTATAAGCAACATAAATGATCACCTTAAATTCCACTGTAATAATCTTGTGAATTCAAAAAATTATAACCAGAAAGGCCAGCCCAATAGTAGATTCCGCAACTACCACCGTTAAAATAAATAAAGAAAATAATTGACCCATCATATCATCCAAATAAACAAAAAATACCAAAAAGTTCAAATTGATTGCAAGTAACATTAACTCAATCAACATTAACATAATAAAAATATTTTTTTATTCAAAAAAATTCCCCAAATACCTAAAAGAAAAATAATCATAGAAAATGTTAGATATTTTACTAAATTTATAATAAGAGTCTATTTTTTGAAAGTCAATTCAATTTCAAATCAAGCACATGCTAATTCTTTATCCAATCAATATTGTTTCACTCTTATATGGCAAGGATGATACAAGGCAGAACAACTACATAAAGCACAATGAAAAAGCCATCATTAGTAACCATTAATTACTTACTAACTTCATCTATGACACCTTTAATGGCAACATTATATATAGACATCTTTTTTATATATAAATTTTGTTGCACTCCGACACCGTCTCATAGACAAGTTATAAATAATAGTCCAATTTCATGACAAAATTAATGAAATTTTTTTCGATGTCTTCTAGCCTTTCATTAAAGTATGGTGACTCTTTTATATGCTCAAATAGATTATTTGCATTGTTGTTCATCTATCAATCGATAACAAAATTGTCCATTATACAAATAGTGTAATGAAAAACTATGTTAACATCACAACGTCTAACCAAGCTAAAAGGTGCATTATCCATCTATTTATTTTGAAGTCGTCCTAGGCCTTACGGACCTTTCATTTCAGCCATTTATAAAATGGAAGGTAAGTATGAAAAAGTTTGAAAAAAGTAGGACCATTGAAAAGTACATACTAGTATATAAAACCAAAACAAAGGAACTTATCTACAATAAATGAAGTTATATAAAACAATAATACAAATGTAACTTAACCAAATGTTAATTTTATTAATATAGAAGAAGGTTTAAAATATGCACATACACTTAGAACATTAATAAACATATTTTCTCAAAATTTAATACCAAGGTTAACAAGCTAAAAATAAATAAAAAGAAAGCCTTACACTTAATTTTCTAATAATGACAAGTAAGCAAAACTCATATTAAGAAGACCCGTCCTCATATCCGGTAAATTGAACTACTTACTATATATTTATCTTAAAATGAACTTTCAAATTTCCCACCTTATAATGCTCTAGGTAGGGCCTTGGTTTAGTGTTCAAATCTTGCTCATGTTCATGTGCGAGCGAAAAAATAAAAAAAATAAAAATTTGTTGTGCCCTTTGTGCCTTTTTGCTTTATGGTATCATTGTTTTTTGGATGATCATAAATTATTTTTAAAAAAGAAAAAGAAAGAGACATATTTAATGATTATTAGACAAAACATTCTAAGAATAATCAAGATCCAATTTTGTGTTATTTCATGATCGACATAATTTGTCAAAATTTCTTCGATTCCCACATGAATATGCCAAAATAACAAGATATTTAACAAAATCAAAGTAAAAACAATTGTTATAACAATGGTTGGAACTAAAAAAATGGCAGTCATTCTTGGAAAAAGCCAATGTCCTAAGGTTTCTCGATGAGCTTTCATTGCTTTCACCTTTTTCTTTCTAGAATAATATGAAATTGGCCTTTTTATTCTGGCCTCTTTTTATAAAATTGTACATGACAATTACCCATCATAAGGTTCCCCTTATCAAATTGAAAAATATTTTGTCAATTGAAATAGTATTAGGATAGTTTATAATCTTATCTTAGTTATTTCTTCTCAAAATAAAATAGACCTAATTACAAGTCATCGCTAAACTAATCAAGAAAATAAGATATATCATTTATATACATATATGTATGTATGTACACTAGTAGAAAAATTGTATTTTGCAACTTGTCTTATGTAACTAAAAAGTCTCACATGCAACTATTTTGGAGTTGCATGCAACATGTGCAATTGCATGCGACATTTTTTAGTTGCATAAGACAAGTTGCAAAAGACAATTTTTCTACTAGTGGTATAATTTATCCCCGCCTTGCACTTTTAGTTATTCTAAACTCCTTTTGATCATTCTCGGTCCCACCATATTGTTTTAGGAATTGATTGGGTTGTGGAGGGCATAGTGCCCTTTTTCACATAATGTCCCATTTTAGGGTTTGTGAGGAATTCTTGCACACCTTCACCATTAAGATATGCACTCACAAAAAAAATGGTTGGAAGTGGAACTACTATGTAGTCGTAGTATAACAAGTAAGGTGGTTCAAGGTAAGTAATGGAATTCACTAAGGATCTAATGTGTTATGTCCAACATCTACACATCACATACTAACCTAACATGCATTGGATTTTTGAAAAGCTAATCTAAAAAGGAGCCATGTTACAAAATCTCATAAATTCATTTATTTATTTATTTATTTTTTGATCAAGAGTTAAGCTTTGAACTAGGAACCACTTTGCTTAGATTGAAGGAAAAAACAAATAATTCAACCCTTTCTACTTCCAACAAGTGTAGCTCCCTTACAGTAACTCCAATGATGCTGAAATTTGAGGAGAACCTTCTACACCTCTCAAAATAACACTGATTTAAATTTGACACAAATCCAACGGTGGATTTGAGAGGAATTATTAATTGAAATAAAAATCCAAAGGTTTGATCATAGAAATTCTTCCATAAACTCCACTACAACACCCTCTACTTCCAACCAGTGTAGCTCCCTGACAGCAACTCCGATGATGCTGAAATTTGGGGAGAACTTTCCACACCTTCCAAACTAAAAATAATTTCATTTTGACACAAATCCAACGGTGGATTTGGGAGGAACAACTAATTGAACCAAAAAATTCAAAGGCTTTTCTACAAGTACTTGTTACACACAACTTCCTTCCATGTTTGATTATTGCACACACACTTTTTCATGAACTCCTCTCCACACATAAGAACTAAAAAATTCTTCCTCAAACTCTCTCCTCCTCCTTCTTTCTTTTCCACATACACACAATGCCTTCTCCCTTGGTAAGCCTCTATGACTTTTCTTGAGCTTGTTCCCCTTGTCCAAAAAAAACTTTGAAATCCTTTGCTTTAATCAATGGCCTCCTCATCCTTCTAGAGCCAATGAGAATTGTGAATAAATTGCCATCCAATTGAGTTTAGGATGAGAATTCTTGGGCCCAATGAGACACAAAAATTATTCCATCCTCCAATCAAATAGGATGACAATCCTCATGATTAATGGGATTGGAGGATTCATCCATTCCCTTATCTTGGATATCTTGATGAGGTCTTTTGAGCTTGATCTTTATCCTTTCTGTCCGTTGACCTTCACATCTTACTTCTTCATCCTAATTACTTCAAGTAACTAACTACTAGGATGGTTTATCGGTAGTAACAAGTAACGTCCTTGAATTCTTACTTGACTAATTCAATGATTGAACTAACATCCCCGTGTACCATTTACTTTTTTAATATCCCCTACCTATTTATTTTACCATGCACTAGTTAATTATGTAGTACATAGTAAATTGGAAGTAAAATTTGCATCACAAAAAACCCCCACATACTTTTAGATCCGCGGTCGAAATTAGGGTTTGATGAATCCATTAGATCTAGGATGTTCGAATTTTCATGAGGTTCCGCCGTCACTCCCACACCTTACGCCTACCTTAATTTGTTAAATAAAAAGGCCTCGACCCCTTCTGAACACAAGTACCACATTGTTTATACTACCTTCTTGGTTTTTGTTGATGCAGATGAAAACTAGTCATGGCGGATGATGTTGCTATGCCTTCGAATCCTGCAGTTACACCAGTAGAACAGGCAGAGCTTGAAGAAGCACTACTCGACGTGATTATTTCTCAACGACCGTGTGAAGAAGAACCGCCCAGGCGAGTGGTGCGCACTCGAGTTGATTGTTCGGCATGGGATCGTTGATTGTCTCTTAACCCACATGTTTTAGCAATCTATTTAGAATTCGTTCTTACTCGTGGAGCCGCGCCAAAAAGGTTTGAAAAGTGTCAATGCGAAGATGATGATGTTCGTCTCCATTGTCGAACGTGGGTTTCCCAGTGATGGCCATTATCGTTGGCTACGAGGGCCAATCAACCCCCTTCCCATGGAATACCGAACCGAGTACCTCGCTCGCACCATTCGTCGCATTCTAGATTTTTTGCAATTGTGATCTATCCTTTAAGTCGGTTAAAAAGTTGTAATTCACCTGAGGCTATTCAGGCGGAAATGTTAACACTTAAGTTTGATTTTATTTTATTTTAAAAGTCTGATAGAAGTGAAACTAAATAAAGATGTATTAGGACTGCATCCTAAAAATCTTACAAGTACATCATCAGTGTTTGAAGATTCTTCTACAGACTAACTTAACCTTGTCATGGTGAAATGTTATTATTAATTATGGGCTTGTATTCCCTATCTAATATATTAATTCAATACATCTGTCTATCTATTTGACGGGGGTTTTGGGGGGTGGGGGAGGGAGAGGCCGGTGAAGTAGCGGGCGACCGGTGTCAGTCTGTGATGGGGGTTGGACCACCACAGTTTCTGTGTACAAATCGTCTCCACAAAACATTGTAGCTGTCCAAAGGGTAAGAATGACAGTCGAATCGCATCCTTCTCCCACCGCACCAAAAGTGGATATAAAAACCTTTCCCTTCCCCCCCCCCACTACCGAAAGAACTAGCGGTTATATAAAAAAGCGTGTTTTGGAAATTTCCAAAACTTTCGGGAACCAAGGTTCAAAATGTCAAAACCAGGGTTTTGGGTTTTCTCACGTCGGGTAAGGGAGTAAATACCCGGATTGATAACCTGAGGGTACACACGGCTGGTTCTGATACCCGCACAACGTCAGTCGGGACCACTGTGCGTTCAGGGTGGCTGGAATGGCATAGCCACGAGTGTTCGAAGGTCACGGGTACCACTAGTATATCAATAAATCACATCTAATTCTACATCCCCTTTCCCTTCTCTACAACATAAAAAGGATAATGTACTTTAAAAGGTTTACTAGGTGTTTAATTGAGTAAACACTACATCAACTGAAATAAAGAAGTACTATATGCCTAAAAATATCACAAAAGTTGATTCAACTATTAATAATCACTACTTGAAGGCTTATAAGCATTCAAATCATTAGTACTAAAGAAAATTACAGAACTAAAGCTTAACTAATTGTTGAGCTATAATCCATGGCTCACAGGGTTGTCTCCTCTATAAAGGTTAGAACGATGCACATGTGGTACAAATGGTTTACACCTGGCGCCCTTAGGGTGCCGTGGCAAATAGAAGTGAAAAAAAAACTATTTTTTTGCCTTTAGCAAATTTGCAAATATCATACTATGCACTTATGATAAATAAAATCAAATTATATTCAATACAATTAGACAACCTGCATAAAATAACTTAATAATTCCATAAGTATACACTTTGGATCATTCTAAAAAAAAACCCAAATCCCACAATAAATGACAAAGTCCATTTACTCATATGATAACACAACACTAATAAAATAAAATTGATTACACTTAAAATGAATGAATGAAAATAAAAAGTACAAAGAAAAACATATCAATAAAAAAAATATAGAGTAGGGTTTAAATCGCTTATTTTCAAAAAAAAATACTAAAAAGAACCATAGTAGATAGATTCAAGCTTCAATAAAAAGTGATCATTTACTCCTTCCTACTAAGTGCTTTCTAAATTATACAAGATAGTCCCCCATCATATAGTTCACTAACTTTGCTTTCTGTTTCAATTTGCCCCATATGGTAGGAGATGGGTTTTATGGATTCCAACTTGTTAGATGCCCTTTCCACCCGCTGATGTCTTAGTTAGATTATTAGTGGCACTAAATATGTCATCATATATAATGTATTGACACCAATATAATGTGAATCTTGAAGGTGTAACAAAATATTTATTTGCTAAGCCATTTGATATTTTCAAATTTTAAAGAGTAAAACATGTCAAACTAGACCCCTTTCTTTACCTTTTATTATTATCAAAGTTTTCCATTTGCATGGGTCCTTTAGGATTGGGTAGGTACTATAGGTTTTCTAACTTCCAACTTAAACCATAGTGTATAATCAAATTTCACTAGTGTTATTTGTGAACTATAGTGCTTGAAATGTTGGTTTATTTCTTTATCCTCCAAAAGGTGGGTAATATGTTTCCATGTGTAATATATATATATATATATATATTTGTCCTTATTGTTTTTAGTTGTCAACATTCTGAAAGCATAACATTGTTCATTCGTGTAATTCCTTGTGTGCTTTTCTGCATTGGTTTGTTGTAAAGCGAACTGATTCAAAAAGAAATTTAGTTTTTCTAGGAAAACTCCATCATTTCATGCTAAATAAATTATAAACTATATATATATGGCCCTCTGTACCCAAAATAGATGTGCTACCAGACTGCTACACCTTGGCTTATGTCCCCAATAAATATTCTATGAATGTTTAGGATGTTATCATTAATGGACATGAAAAAAAACCAAGGCTAAGAAAAAATAATTTGTTTCTCACCACTTGGTCAATAGAAAAAATCCACTATAGTCTTGCTCACTTTTTTCTTTGGTTAAAATGGGGGAAAAAATCTTTTTTTATTTGATGTTTATGAGTGCTTCAACTTTCCTATGTTCACTTGAGGCCATAAAGGCTAAGTTGGTCATTGTCTACCTCATTTATTTATAAAGTTATATAATGATTAGCTCTATAATGTAATTGCATTATAAAGTTAATCATTCATCATAATATATTATTAATTTTTCAATTATGCTACTAACTAAGTAATTTTATGAAAAATAACCATGAATAATCATAGATAAATAAATATGGCTTGGATTTCAAATTTTGATTTATCTTAGAGTCTTTAAAAGCTACGACCCACAAGTATCATTCTTATCAAAGCGGGAAGGGACAAAAGCCATACAAAATGAAGCCTTCTTTAGACTAAATATACAATGATTTATTGTTTTGCCCTACTATGAGCAATTAAACTAGGTTTATTATAATGTTGGCAGAGTTGCAAAATGGAATGTAGCAAATAAAAATAAAATTAGGAACTCAAAACCTACTTTTGTGTAAAAAATCATACTCAAAAAAAAAAGTTTGATTTTGGCTTAGAATGAATGTTAGTGATATGCTCAACACATGCAAGTCAAAAATTGTCTTCAAATTAGAATAGAAACAAAGTGGCGAATGAATGCGTAACACACAAGAATCTATTGAACAGTTTGGGCCAAATCCTAAAGAAATAAAAGTTAAAACACATTGTTTGATGAACCCACATAGTATTAGGTAGTTGGTTAGGTAAAGGTTGACCAAGCCTAGGATGCCTAGTTGGTCTTTTTGGATGATTAGCCATACTAGGACTTAGACATGGCCCGGACTCCTATAGGAAACAACAATGGGCAATCTTGGACAATGGGTGAAAACCTGATTTGACAATATAGCGTGAGTGAAGAAGGGCAACATAGCTTGTAAAGCTCTTTCATTGAATGTGCGATTATGATAAACCTCGAATAATAAGCCCCAGCTAACTTTGTGGTATTAGTCGCAGTAAGATGGGGGGAAGGGGGGGGGTGTTAGTGTTATTCATAATGATTAGGCGTAAAGGGCACATACGCGGTAAAGTTGGTCAAAAGTGAAAGTTGTCAGCTCAATCGGTGGAATGCTTTCAAAACCAATTTACTTGAATAAGATAGAAGATAGTGGAATTTTGTGTGTAAAGTTAAAATTCACAAATATACAAAGGAACACCAAAAATGAAGTTGTGTTCACTGATGCCATGTTAATGAAAAACTCCCTACAATGGGTTATGATATTGAAGAAGGGACTAGAAAATAGTAGCATATTGATGGTGAGTAGGAATTGGACTTATATTAACAATTGGGATTATACTTCAAAGGTACTACTCCACAACAAGGAATTATTTGTGAGGAAATATTAGAATCTTTTGAATCCTATTATTTATTGGGCCCTAGCCCCACAGGGACAAGGACTTTTGCATAAGATCCAATTTTTGGAAGTTTTACCTTATTAGAACTAGTTTCACATTAGGTGAACTTGTTTTTTTAATGAAAGTGTTTAAACTATTTAAATTGGAATGGATTTTTTTTATGTTCAGAGTGTAAACACAATAGGTAGATGTACAACATCTTATTTGTTGGCAGGGCCAGCGTGTTTATGATGCCTTCTTTAAATTGTGCATCATAACACAAAAGAAAACAATTAAAAGACCCAATTGTGAAGTAATATATGGTAATTTATTCCTTAGCATTTAAGGAATATGAAAATATATATATTTCAAAATTCAGTAATAAATAATCATATTCAAATCCTTTTCAAATCCCCATTGCACATGGGAAATACTTATATCAAGGGCAGCAATCACAAGTATACTTTTGAAGTTACTAGTTACTACTAGTCCACATGTTGGAATCATTTGTGACCCAAAATAAAAGTTCATTGGGTCTTTTCCATGGTCTTAAAGTGTCCATCACAATTCAAAGGAAACCTTAAAACAACCTAACATGAAAAACCCTCATATTTCTATAGAATTTAATGGCAAAGTCCATGTGTACAATATTTTCAATTTTTGTAATTGTAATAAAAATGGCAAAATTGGTAAGGTAATGCAATATTTTTACTTGTTTACAAACTATTATACAAAACAATATCACATAAATTTCATGTTATGGTTAATTTGAATGACATTTGTATGTATTAACATCTTAATTATTTATATGGATGAGACATTGTTTTTTAATGACATATGTGAATGTTTAATATACAAAACTTGTATAGTTTTATGATAAATTATAACATGGTAATTGCATGAATTTAATTAGAACGTAAGTCATATGTATTTTGCATCAGACATCATAAATAAAAAATACACATCATCTATATAAATGAATACATATATTTTTCATGTCATTTTTATATTTTGAAGCCCATGAATTTTGCACAAAAATATATTATTTTATAATTTCATACGAATTTTGTTGAATTTTGTGATGATGCATGTTCATGTGTCCACAAACTTTAATTTAAAATGGTAGGGTTGTTTACAATAACCTCATATGATATACTAATTTTTTAATATTTTTGTGAAATTGATTGTTATACATTCATTTCTTATACAGACATGTAAGTCATGGTGGGAAAATGAATGCATTATGCTCCTTTGATATACAAATAGACTTGAACTTTCTTTGTGAGAAAATGGATGTTAAGCTACACCTTGATCATACAAAATTTGCAATCACACTAAAAACCGAAAATCAATGTATGATGGAAATATATGAAACTTCAAAATTTCCAATAAGTAATCTATCAATGTATGAAAAAGTCTAATGATACATGTTATTATGATTCTATAGGAAAACCTTCTTTAGAATTAGAATCCTAATTGTTAATGTCATGTGCCTACCAATTGGTAGTTGTATATTTAATTATTGGTGAAATTTATTTTTCACTACCACTAGTGACTATGTCACATGGATTTATGATTATATTCATGACTACACTTGTAGTTGACACACACAACTACATGACCCCATAGTTAAATCATACTCATGGGTGCATTTTGTCTTTTAGAGTCATCTTTGGCATAACCATTATTTAAATTTGGAGGTTTTATGCTTTCAAAATGAATGCATTGTTAGAATCTTGTAATTTTTTTGCACAAAGCTCTTCATTGTGTACTATGTTGTTAAAATTCAAAGCAAGAAAGGATGGTAATAAAAATAGGGGATGCAAAAACACAACAATGTGTTTGTAACCAATTTTTTTGCTATTTAATGCACTCCTAAAAACCCTTGCAATTTTTATTTATTGCATATCTATGGGAATGTCTTTAAATAAAACTTTCACATAATAATACAATGCAACATTTTTTTGAGTCATAAAAATTGAAATAATGTTTTGGTGACTTGTAAATCATGATTCTAAAAATATTCTATTAAATGGACCAATCATATTGTGCCACATCAACTTGATTGTCTTATCCACTTTTTATAAGATCTTGTGAAATGGACATATGTGGTGCCTAATAAAAAAAATGCACCTTCATTGTTGTGACCATAGCATAGGGTATGCATACTTGCATTATGATTTGCTAAATATGGCATCTTTGGCCATAATCATCTTGAAGGCATATTCACCTCATATAAAAATGCATGAGCAACTTTTGCAAAAAGGCATGTATGTGAAGGTGGAAAATTTTGGCATAGAATTGAAATGCAAAAAGGGACTTGAAAAAAGTGACATGCATGTTGTCATTACAATTGAGTTGACAATCATTGTGTCATTGATTTCAATCTTCCAACCTAAATTGGTTTTCATGTTTTCCACATGGATTCCATTCGGAACTTCCAAAGGTTTATTTAAAATTTGACCTCTACTAGCATTATTAGCATTACCATTGGTGTAGTGGGACGGGAGATAGCAAGGGTGAAAAGCAACTTATGATTGTAAACAAAAAAGCAAATTTTGACCAAGATATCCTTGCCATGGGCAAAACAATTAGATATAATATGGTCAAATTTTGGAAACATACAATGGAGGCCAAGGTGTAATGGTTTTAATCAAGAATGTAACAACAACCTCCACAAGATTATTTTTTTAAAAACACAACATTACATGATTTTAAACAAGGTCATGGATGAAAACATTCAAAACTACCTTTTGTAGTTGCACAACAAACTTATGAATACTTGGCCTTCTTTAAAAGAAAGGTAAATGTTTGTTTCCTTCATTCACATTAAAGAAATTTTCATTTCTTTGGGTTAAGAAAAAAATATTGGGCAAATTTTTTTTCATATATTTTATTCTTTTGAAAATTTGGGGAAAATAATATTTAGGTGGCTACCCAATACTATTTTTCCTTTGATGGTCAAATAAAAAAAACCTCGAAAATACCTTGGAAAATAATATTATGTATCTCTTCAAACTTTGAAGTAACACCCAAAAAGTGAAGTGTTCCCAAAATAAACACCCATTATGACATAACCAAGAGGCCTTATTTGGGGAATGTTTTGTTCCAAGAATGTTAGTTAATGTAAAGCCCTTAACAAAAAAATTCCATTTTCATTTTTTTTCCCATGACACTTAACAAATATTGGATATCATAAAAAAATTGCAAAAAAAATGAGGGAGGGCATTTCAAATATGAAGAACCTACGAATAGGCATTTTGATTTTAGATAAATTATGTTGTAAAAAGTACCTTAAAAATAAACTAGGAATTTTTTCCCAAATTTTATAATAAGTATAAATGTTGGGGTTGCACCATATTCATTATTCATGGTGGATCTAACATTGAGGTCATCCCAAAATAACATTTGTATTTTAATGTGAAAATATAAGAGAATAAGACTTTTTATATAGTTTGTGACATGGGATTCGAAAACAAAATATATGGATTAAATTTTTTAGTTGTTCCTTAGTTACAAATTAAGTTGTAATTGAGTTTCAACTATAACATTTAAGCGCTCAGGGTAGGTTAGATCCAAACGGAGGGCTCCATTATTTCTAATGTTAAGAAAATACTTGAACCCTTTCTATTGGCACTTCTAAGGCACTAAAAATTGTCAAAAACATAATAGAATTGAAAAAGTTATGGCTCCCAAAATAAAAAGGGTCAAAAATTCAAAAAAAAAACCACTTAATGTTATAAAGGGTAGTTCCCGAACACCTAAAATAATTATTTCATGTTTTTCTATTGCTATTATAATTCAAAGATGATTTATAGAACTTCAAGTGGTGTTCTTATAACACTTTAAATCATTAAAAATGAGTAAGAAATAAGAAAGTTATGAGGTTTGAAAGTAGGAGGGGTCGAAAGAGGGAAAAAAAAGGAAAAAAAAATGTTTTGTAAGTTAGAAAACTTATTTATCTTCTTGTTATTTTTTCATTAAGGTCCAACCACTATATTAGGAACCACATGTGCCTCCTTAAACCTCTGTTTTATTTTTAGAATCTTTTTAATATGTCTTTAAGAAAATATTAAATTTAAATTTTTTTTAATACTATTATGTTAAGGTGTATATTAAAAAATATCAAAAAAAAAGTCATTAAAAAATATTTTCAAGTTGTGCTTTTAGTGTCAAAACTACTTTAAGTTGCTTTTATGCAGCTTTTAAGCAACGGTTATGATTACTTTTGGTACATGTTACTATGACTACATGCATTACTCCTTCTCTTTTACACTTTAAACAAAGATGATTTCTAAAGCTTGAGGTAACATTCCCATAACATTTTAAATCGTTCAAAATTAATCACATATGATGAAAATATATATAACTGATGAATATTTATCTTTATTAAATTATAAATAGTTATATTATAATCATAACATAGTTGAATAATAATACTTTAATAGTGGCACACTAATTGTTATACTAATTGTATCAATGGAAATCCTAATTGAAAATTAGTTACAAATGTATTCCATAATGGGTGGTGGAAATGTGTACATGTGGCATGATCACATGTATGTACATTGTACCTAGTTACAACATTGTCGCTTTAATGGCACATTTACAACAATTCTAAAATATCTCCCACATGCAACTTTTAAAAAATCAAACATGGTTGATTACATAGGTATGTACAATGTGTATAAATTACCATATAGAAGACCCATTTTCAATTCATTTGTAACTATAATACAACTAATTGATTTTTTAATGTGGAAATTTATTTATTAATACACCATATTTTTAAAGGGATAGTTACACTAATTGTAATACCTAAAAGATAGTTACACAATAGTTGTATATTAGTTGTTTCTTAAATGTTAATTGCAAGGTAGTGTGGTTTCAATAGACTTGATTTTACATAATGCATTAGTTATAACTAAAATTGATTGAATATGATTGTCAACATTCCCCCATCAATAAAACACCCTTGTTCAAAATTGATATTATGCAAAACTTCCCCCACATGAGTTTAGACGTGAAATTCACCTTTGGAAGGTCCCACATGGTTTAACATGGGTAAGGTTTTAGGACAAAGGCAATATTAAAATTTAATTTGTAGTTAGTTGTTGACTTCTATAGGCTCTTTAATTTAGTAACATATTCATCTCAAGCCTTCAATGCCCTTATCCTAGGGTTTCACCCATCATAAAAACCTAGGCCAATGCATGGGATCAAACAAGAAAAAAGTAGAGTCTATGTTGAAATAAATGTATAATACCAATTTTTTTCGAATTTTTTATTCAACCCACCATAGATTCAATGGATGAGCTAGCGGTTTCATATTTTTATTTACAAAATTTTTAATTTATTTTTTCTTGCTTATATAAAAAACTATTTCAACTTTAAATTAAATTTGTGGACTATTCATGTACTCCCTTAAGCTCCAAGTTTCAAATAAATTCAAGCCTTTTGCTCTTAGGGGAAAACATTATGTTTTAAAATTTGACATTATTTAAGTAAAAAAAATGTTGTTTAAGGGGTATTTTGAAAGACTTTAAGAAATTTCCAACCTATTATCGCCTAAAGTTCTAATATCCACAAAATTAATCCACCTTAAAGTTAATTTAAATATTGTATTTTTTTGAATTTTGAATTATTGTATTTCTTCTTGGAAAGTTTCATCAATCAAAATCCCTTAGTCACAGTTGGGACCATGTGACAAAAGTAGTTTAAAGGTTTAATATCATTGCACTATGTAATTAAATAATATAATATTGCACAATACTTGAATTATACATATGTTTATATTTATGCAATGACATTACATGTGTCACAAGTTTAAGTGCCAATTGAATAATCACAACAACACATTTTGGGTCAAAAAAGACATATGTGATTAGTGATTAATGAGTTACTAATCCCATGTCATTTCACCTATTTAGTCACAACAAACATTTAGTTATAAAGTCTAGTCATTAAAATGATTAGGATTTTAAAAGTTTCTTATAATAATGAAATTCCATGTCATTATTAACCTTGGTATGACGTGTAAAGTGCATGTTATCTCAACTTAATAATTTTATTTGACTAAATGCTACAAAAGATGCCTTGATGGATGGCTGACATGTGTCAAAAATCTATAAACATGTTATGAGTTATTACACATGACCAAAAGTCAACCTAGTTTTACCCATGTAGTTAGCATAACCAGAACTCAACCTAAATCTAACTTAGTTAGGCTAAACAACCTAGCCTAGCCATAAGTCAACCTAGTTTAACCTAGCTAGGTTAGCTACCTAATTTTGATTAAGTGGCTTAGACTAAAAACAAATGTCAAACTCTTAACTCAAGAATCTTAAACTAGGCTACCTAACTTAGGCCAAGTGGCCTATGTGTCATAGGTTATAAGAGTGAAAACTTGAACCTTTCACCTTCACTTTGGGGTTCAAGTCCTCGTCCATTGCACTACCACATTTTTTTACATTAATTATATTTAACACAAAATTATAAAGCTAAAAATTTTAGCCTTGAATTAATCTTGGCCATTTTAGGTTGACCTAAATCAACCTACCTATTACCTATCAACTTAGCCTAGATTACCCTAAGCATTCTTAGGCTAAAAAAACCTAGGATAATTATGTCACATCTAGTCACATCATAGTAACATTTAATTACACAAACTTGGGGTGGTTACAAACTTGATAAAATGTCTTATAATGAGGCTATTTAGGTTGACTTGACAAAAAACCTAAAACTAGGAACTTAGGCAAGCCTACCTAGGTTAATTTATTAGTAGGGTAACCTATTCTAGGTATATTTAAACATACTAGATGTAGTACATTTTTTACGTTTAGTTAAGTAATTTACAAGGTAACTTACATTATGAAGTAGGTTTTTACTAATTAGCTTACATACATTGGGTAACTTAATAGGTATGTTAATTTAAGTTAGTGTGTTAAGTAGTTAAAAAGTGAAAGAGTTATGTGTCACCTTTTTCAAAATGACTATTAATATTGTAGTCATAATTACAAGTTCATAATAGATTATTTAGTACACATACGCATGCATGTGAATTCATGACTTCAAAAACTTCATGGCACACAAAAAATATTGGTGCCATAAATTCAAAACACACAAAAACTTGTGGTGTCACAAAAGTTCATAGATTGCCATGAAAATTTCTGACAGCTTGTTGCCAAATGGCATGCCATGTTATCATCACATGAAAGATCAAATTGTTAATAATCACAAAAGACAACAAAATTTTCAACTAGCTAAAAAATGAAATTAATACATCAAATCAATGAGATGAGTCATGATGTGAAATTAATGTCACAAATCATGAAATGTTGCATCTACTAATCAACCTCATTGCCATGTGGCATGCCACGTTATCATCACATGACCATAACTTGTTATTATTCACCAAAAGTTTTAAGAATCAATGGAATTTTGTTAAATTACCTAGTTTTTATGATTAAAAAATACATATTTGAAAATTTGATATTTTTGTAAAACCCATCAAGTCCTGCTATTGATTATAGTCACAAAACCATAATGCCACGTGGCATCACAATGTCGTTTATAACTACATAGTCATTCACATGAACTTGTAATTACAATTGTAGTAAAAAAAACAACAATCATTTTATTAACTAGTTGTAAAACCCAAGATGTGTTGTTGTGAATCAATATGCATTCCTAGGTTTTCCAAGTAATATTAGTGGGAAAACATTGTATTGATTTTTAGTTTTGTAATAAAATGCAAGCCTAGGGTGCAATCCTTAGTTCCCAAAATGAAAAAATGTGGGAATTCTAAAATGGAACTATAATAAAAAAATTTAATTGAATTCACAATCATGTGCAACTACTTATGCCAAGAAAAATTAGCAATTACCATACCTAGGATTAATGTTTGGCACAAAATAATTTGGAAAAGATCTAGTTTAAAACAAGGGCAAACTTTATTGATATTTGTTGAAAATCAAATTCTCAACTTGTGAAAAATTATTTATTTTTCCAAACACTGGGTTATTATTACAAATACACAACAAAAGATGTACTTTGCATACTTGGTTCGCATGTGTTGAAATTTTGGATAATTAAATTTGAAGATGCCCAACTTTATTTTCTAAAAAAATAATTTTTTAATAAAAAATTGTAGATATTAATAGTAGGTAAAATAATATAGTTTGGAACCAAATGGTACAGAATTGAACCATGGACAAATATAGACTCATTAGACACATCACAACTTGGGTGAAGTCATTCTTCTCATCCCTATATTATACTTTGTAGTTCCTTACACAACTGCATTTAAATGACATTTTTTCCTAGGACTCCAATCAAGAGTTTCAAAATTACTAAGTTACAAATCCTAACATTTTGGGGGCTCATGACTTTTTCATTTTGCTTTCAATTATAAAACTATAAAGAGAAAAGTTGTAGCCTTTGAAAATATATTTCCAATGACTTATCAATCTTTCGAATCAAATTTCATGTGACCCTTCTACATTAGAGGTTTTACTAGTTTGGAGTCATTTTAATAGTTTGACTTTCAACCCTTCAAGTATAATATGTTTCAAGTTTTTGATTTAGAAATGCAACCAAACTATAATTATTTATTTGTCAAGACCTTTTTGGCGATCTAACAAGGGCCCAATTTGGACAATTTTTGATATTGCAAACCTTATTTTAAAAATCCAATTTGCACATTGAGACTTGTAATTCCCACTTTAGAGTTTGGGGAATCATTTTCTTACACTTTCCCAAAAAAAATTTGTTGGAATGTGTTTGGGTGAAAGCACAACATAAGGGACATTGCTTCTACACACTTTATTATTTGGGGATACATTTTTAAATTTTAATAATGTCAATATTGAAAAGGATTTTCACAATGATTTTTCATATCATGGTAGCCCAAAAATAAAAAAGTCACTTGCTAAAGGAATTGCACTTTTTAATTTCATTTAATGTGATGTTAAAATATATTTGTGTGAGAATAATACTTGTAACATTGTATTGCAAAATGAAAATATGTTTGAAAAGTGATTGAAATGATTTTTGATCTTTATCAAATTCATAATATCAATAAACTGTGTGGTTCCATATGATGGAACTATGTTGGTGAACAAGTTGTCATAAATAACATGACACACCATTTTTGTGTTGGTCTTCATGGTAGCATTTGTCCAAGTGACTCAATTTTTGAATCAACCTTAATAGGTTGACATTGGCAGTAAAACAATTGAGAGTAATTCTACTCTTAGTATTTATTTTTATAATTATTGAACAAATATTTAATGACCTTGTAATTAACACACATTGAAATACAAGCCCACAAATTTTAAATAAACCATAATTTGCCATGCGGATACTAAATATGACATTATCATTTTAATTTTATAAGTAAACTTGTGCCCACTATGTAGATTGTGATCAAATTTAGTCATAGTTTGAACAGTCAAGAATGGATATTAGGTCATTATGATTGGGTTTAAGAACCTATGTTTAGCTTATGATTGAATTTCGATCACAAGCTAAATAGGTTTGGTCACAAGTTAAACATGTTGTAGGTAGTGGGCAAGCGACCTAACTTGTGACCAAAATTTGATCACAAGTTAAATACGGTTGTAAACTGTGGGTGCCTTAATTTAACTTGTGATTGAACTTGTTTAATTTGGGACCAAACTTGTTCACTTTCAATTGCAAACACTATGAGAAAATAGGTGTTTTGCAACCAAGCTTGCAACTTAACATATTTCTACAACTTGAGTGCTATGGGATGAATTGCAAAAGTTGCAATAACATAATTCACTGTATATGAAATTGTATATATATGTAACTAGTGCAACTATGTTGCAACTCATTACAATTACATTGTCACTATGTTTTAAACATTATGTCATTACCTTTTAATCAATATGCCATTATGTGTAATTATTGTGCCATTATGTTGTAATTATTATGCAATTGCATAGGTAACAATGTGCTACTGTGACAATAATGTGCTAATAAATCATCAATGGACATGTGGCAATTTTTTAAATTTAATTTAGATCATTCAATTTGGGGCTAATAAAATATTGACACATGGCATTTAAGTCAATAGGTAGGTAAGTTTAAGATAGGTAAACATTACTACCTACATTTCCTAGCTAAGTAGATAGGTTATTTGGGATAATCCTATTTTATTTTGGGTTTAACCTTCAGGACCAAACCTTATTTTATTGGTTTATTCCAAATGTCATTTTTTTTTAATGATTATAGTGCACTTAATTATATATTTTACAAACTTCAAAGGTAGGACAAACAATATGGGACAAAAAAAAGTTATATCTTATTTGCAACTCACTTGCAACTACTACAAGATATATTAGTGAACGAACATTTAAATTCTTAAACTTTAGATCATAATACATTATCCATTTGTCTCTCAAGTGCAAGAGGCTTTTTAAGACCTTAACTTGGCGCACCTTTAAACATTCAAATTACGAAAAAAAAAACAAAATGAAAAAGATATGGTACATTCATTTCTTTCATTATTTTTTGTACTCTTTTTTTAGTTTCAAAAAAAACTCAAATAATTAATGTAGATTTTAACTCAGCACACCCATAACACTTTAGATTGTTAAAAATTTATGAAAAACAAGGAAAATGTGAAACTCAGAATTAAAAGGTCATTTTTATTTTTAAAAATTGTGATTTTGACATGTTTTATGGTTTTCTATGTTGTTCCTTTGCTTCTAAAGTTGAAACATATAATCTGAAGCTTACCTTGTTGTTCCTAGTGTGCTTTACATCACACAAAATATACAAGAAACAATAAAAATTCAAAATTGTTCAATCACTAGCCAACAATTAAAGATGGACAATTATACCTTAACATAGTCTATTTAGTAAATATATTAACTAATATAGTTCATAATAGTTAATAGTAATAATATTAACTATTGATCTAGAATCTAACTACTAATGTATACTAGTATTCTTATTCTTATTATTATTATTATTATAGTTGATAATCATGTAATTGCACAAAAATCCAATATAGTACTTGTAAAATAATTGTGAAAAAGTTATTAATGAATGCTTCATTATTTCAATTGTACTATAGTTGTTATATGTGATTTGCGTGCAACCTACTAACAAAGTTAAATATTGTTGACCAAACCATATATATGGTGTGTACATTCAATTCTTGGGACTAATATGCAATTACAATAAAAATTCACAAATTTTTAATGTGACATTTTATTTTTTAATTCCCCATATTTCCATGGGACAATTACACCATAGTTGCAAATTAGTTGTTTTGAAATGGTAGTTATAGGGTAATGAGGTTCCCATAGACATAATTTCTTGTAGAGAAAATGGAATAGTGTGGGACCTTTCAAGCTTGCAATTGGATTTTGATTACAAGTTAGATAAGGGCACCCATAGTCTTTGACCTTTCTAACTTGTAATCACAATTCAATCACAAGTTGGATAAGTTGTAAACTAGGGCACTACAAAAAAAATGTGACTTTTCAAAAGGTTCAACTTTATTAAAATGTTCACATTGACTAAGGGGGACAACCATTTTGACTACACATTTAAGGCATGAAAGACACGAGTTACTTTTTTCTAAGACAACTAATTAAAGTGATTTTTTAAACCATGTGACAAACTAAACATCTAGTAAAAAAGGATAGAAATTTGTCAAAATGATTAAGGCCTAATGAAATCAACTATATTGAAAGGTTAAAACTTAGTCAAATTGGCCATTTTGATTTGATATTTAATCAAATTAATCATATTAATTTGGCTATTTAACCTATAAGTTTGTTTGGCATAAGGCAAATACCTAACCTATGTTCATAGCTAGGTTAGGTTAGGCATATTACACTTCATAAATACCTATAAGGTTTAATAAACTACTTGCATGTTATGTTTAGCCACATGTAGGTACCTAGGCTTAGTGCATTAATTGTTTGATAGTTAACAATTAATAATTAATACTCAATAGTTTAAGATTAATATTTTAATTTATTAATTAGTCACCAATCAAATGTTAATTGATAACCAATAACATTAATCCATCAACTTATTAATTGGTTAATTATTATTATTGATTCATTGATTTTAATTAATAATTCATTATATATTAATCAACAATTAATGATTAATATTAAATAATAATAAAGTCATTACTAAAAGATAATAATTAATTTATAATCATTAATTATTAATTATTAAATTAAAAACATTAAGCTAGTAACATGTAGATAACTTATTAGACCTAAGTACCTGTATGTTATCTAGGTACATACTAAGTACATTTAAAGTAAACTTACATACATGGTATCTACTAGTAGGTATCTAGGCACATGGCATAACCTATTACCTAAATAAGTAATGTTAAAAAAATTGAAGTTCATTACAATATAATGCCAAAATGTTTTATTTTTTGAAATGGTAATACAATGGTGAAGTTTTAACTTTTCAAAATGAAGGTGAGGAGTTCAAGTCCTCACACTTGCAACCTTGGGTACTATTTTATTTTATAGTAAAACAATTTTTCCTCCATATTATTTTATATAACGGTTATATGTCATAAAGTAGACAATTTTGTCATCACTGTTATGAAATGGCCATGTTTAACTTGTTTGATTTTCTGACAATGACAAGAGCAGAGGTAAAAGTTGACTTGCTAAAAGGCTAGCTCATCTTTATAATCAAGTATTTGGCTTCTTTTTAGCTTTTACGAGGTTATTTTCTAAGTGTACTCCCCTATTTATTAAGGTATGGCTATTGATTTTTTACCTACACTCCCTCCTTAAAAAAAAAAGTTTAATCTATATTAAATAGAGGCTAATTATTGGCCCACTATACAGTTAGATCAGCTTTGTTTTGCCTTCATTTTGAAGACTTACTTACAAGGATTTTTTTCCAAAGGAGGTACACAAAAAAATAGTAATCGTGGTATGAGTTATTTTTAGTATCCTCCCACATTACAATTAAGTCTTTGGTTACCTTAATTTTAGATGGCTTAAATAAGTAGCTTAGATCACGTAAGGAAGGTGGCTGGGATAGGGTTGGCTGCTTAACCTCAATAAAGTAGGTAGGTAGGTGAATAAGTTTATTATTATTAAATTTTACATTAATTATTAAGCCATGTAGGTTGTTAAATAAATTAATATAATATAATATAATATATTAATATAAAATTTAAATTAAAAAAAAATGATACATATAATCGATGTTGAAATATTGTTGACTATTGAAAAATCTAATAAAAAATATAGTAAAAAAACTCAACCAAAAGACCTAGTCCTAGTCAATTTAATGTTTGCCAAATCAACTTATCCAAAATGGCAAGTCTTTGGTCAAGTTGAACATGGTGACAAATTGGGGTATTTTTCGGTCAATTTTTTTGGTTGAAAAAATTGCATTTTTTTGTATTGGGGGTGCCAAGGTTTAAAATAAATAAATTGTGATATAATTCAAATGGTGATGATCCATAAGACAATTTAACCAAGTTTGGCAATAAAAAAAAATGTTTGTTACTCAATGCTACCAACTTTAGAAAAAAAAAATGGTATTCTTTAAGAGATTTTAGATTTTTTTCCTTGAAAATTGGTGAGTAGCAATTCAAAAAACATTAAAATTTTACCAATTAAAAAAAAAACCTTGGTGGGTGATTGTAAATTCAATTTCAATCCTAACTTGAACCATGAGTGACCATTCTAACTTGTGATAGGATTAATTTAATGCAACAAGCCAAAAACCAAATGGGGGAAATTCTTTTCCAATTGCCCATTATCAACCATGTAGATTGTGATCAAATTTTGATTGCAGTTGGGAAATTCAATTTTGATTAAACATTTGACAGTAAGTTGGTTTTTAATGAAATAAGGTAGTTAAATACTAACATATGTGTCCAAAAGAGGAGGAGGGAGAAGAATGTGGGACCTTATAAAGTGTCATTCCCAACCACTATCTTCATTTTCTTTTTCAACATGTGAAAATTATGTTTATGTGAACAATTGTTGCTTTACATTTGAAAGAAAATGGTGAGTTCTTGGTGGTTAATGAGTTTTGGATTTTTCAATCAATATTTTACAATTGTTATTAAATTTCATGAGTTTGACCTTCTTGATGCTCTTCATATCATTCCTAGTTGGAATGTAATTTTAAAAAATACTTCACATCAACCACAAACCCAAAACCTTGAATAAATGATAATTATGATGATTTTCAATGATCAACATCATAAGGGTTTATGATAATTATTCAGATTGTTTATTCATTTATGATGTTTATAAATAATTATCATAGGCCTTATGATGTTTATTCATAGTGTTTATGTTTATGATAAGCTTTTAAAAGTAGCTTAAAACATAATAATTATGATAATGATGCTTATGATAGGCCTTAAAATGTAGCTCAAGGCATGATACTTATGATGATTTTCAGCATATCAACATCATATTTTCACAAATTTTCATTTCACTATTTTTAGAATTATTTAATGACAAAAGGGACCTTAGGGTAAGGTAGTTAGAAAGATGTAGTAGTTAAACTTTTGAGGATAGTATGATAAATTTGGGGATAAACAAATGTACCCAATGTCACCTATGGTTAGGTTAAGGCCTCTTTTTTAAAAACAAACAAAGGATAAGAAATAGGATGCAAATATTTGAATGATCCCAATTAATTGGCACATGATAGATGGCAAAATGTACCCAACCCTTGACACATTATTTGTGCAAAACAAACAAATCAAAACTTATCAAAATTAATTTGACAACAAGCAAATGAGGAAATAAAACAAATGCACTTAACAAGCCAGATATTTGCAAAAACACACACTTGCACAACCAAACAATTGTAGTTAAAAAAAAATTATTACGAAATGAAAGCTGAGGCTAATCACAACATCCATTGTAATAAAGAAAGAAATACAAGAAATCTTCAATGCTTTAAACCAAAGTTTGATACAAAACACTTAAACCCTAAAATATTGTTTTTTCTTTTAAAACTAACTTTGACTATTTTTAATTTTAACTTTAATATAAAAAACCTAGCTTAAAGAATCTTATTCATGACTTGATAGTTGAACAATGGTCTGATAATCATTCATGATATTTATTACTGTTGAATGTGTATTTTAAAAAAAGATACCCACTAGATTTAGTTTTCACAAAAGCTTTGAAATATTTGACCGGTTCTTCTAACAAAAATTTAAAAACTTCCAAGATAGGGGTAGGGCATCAATTATAAATGTATTGACCAGTTTTCAAAGTGTTGATTCTTATAAATTTGAGAACAAATCAGAGTCAAAGATAGTTTTCACAAGTCGGTTTTGAGATTTAAAACAAAAGTCAAACCATCATACTTGTGTATGTGTTGGTTCACTTTGGACCCTACATGCAACAAGGTTTTTGTTGGCCTTGCCTACCAAGCCAAGGATATTGTGTTTAGATTCATTATAGAGTGTAGTAGCTTAATGGAGTTTGGCCACTAGGGTCTAATTTCATATGAGGATTTTTGAAAGATGATATTTTGGCTTGTATTGAAACTTGAGATTAGTGACAGAGTTATAATATCTTGAAGGATTTTGGGTTTCTTTTAGAGGATTTTTTGAAGATTATATTTTTGCATGGTGAATTATTTGAGTTCCCATAACTCTTCTTTTGCCTTAATAAGCTACTTTTTAATATAAATGGCAAGGCCACAGTGTGACACACTCCTTGTTTCAAATTTGTCAAGTAGGTGGAGCGGCCATCGTTCTCAAGAGGAATGAGCTAAATAAGGCTAGATGTGAGACAACAAAGTAGATTTTTTAAAGAATCCGGTTCTCATGACCATAATGAAGTTATAGTCAAAATATGGTGACACGTGACTTTTTTCTCTAAAAAGTGTGACATTTTTTTTCCAAAAACTCTTTTGTAAGGTGCATTGACACTTGGTGTTAGGAACTTTAGTGTTGAGTCCCTAACACCATGCTAGTCATTTAGGACTTGCACCTACTTACCATGAACATTTTATGTTAAGTTAACATTCACTTAACATTAAGCTGTTGCACATTTAACATTGGGTGCCACCTAGGATGCCGCCTAGATTTTTATTTACCACTGACTAAACATCAAGTGTGAATCCACCATAAGATTGGTCGCTTGTGGAGCATTTTGCGAACATCCCTCCCTCTTGGGTCTTACCCAACATAAAGCATGAGGTGAACCTTATCATTAGCCTTAACATTCATAGACATGAGGGCATAGATTTTGGAATAGCAGGGCTTTGCATACCCAAAAGTGGTGGCTAATGTTCAAGGACAGGGGATGTCCCAAAATAATGGCTTGCCCCAGGCAGAGGGGCCTTTACTTTGGGAACCCCCCAGTCCTTAGGCATTACCTCTTGTAAAGACCATGGGGGATTTTCCAAAAACAAGGTTTTGAAAAAACTATATGTTCTTCCACAAAACAGGGGAACTTTCCAACAACGAAACGTTGATTTGTTTTGTGGAGGAACAATTACGCCCTATGGCATTGGCTTTAAGTATATCAAATGTTAAACCTCCTATAAAACACCAAGCATCCCCATGTTATTTTGGTAGAAGAGGGCTTAACTTTAGAGTTTTTATGGAACCTTGTTAAATTAACTTAAATTTAATTTCTAGTGGTAAAATCAATCTAAACTCAATAACTTTGTTTTTTTTGCTAGTTTGAAAGTTATGAAATGACAAACTTGCACATTACCTTATACAAGGCTTTGGACTTGTATCACAAGGGGGGAGGAGGGGTGAGGTCCCATGGTTATGGTGTGGTCACATCGAGACAAAACAAACATTTATCATAACATATACTAGTGTGACTTGTGTCATCAAGCACATGTCATACTTAATACATATCTAATCATATATTGTACATAATATTTATTTATTGAAGAATGTTGTCTCCCAAACACTAGCACCTCTTGTCATGTTCTTGGTTCCAATGCCTTCAATGAGTAAAGGTGGATTAAGGTGGTTTTTTAATGTTTAAACCTAGAATGCAAGAATCATTGATTATTGAACAATTTTATTATTAAATATTCAATAAACTAAAAAATGCTTCTTTTGCTTTTGCTTGGAAAGCATTCAATGAGTAGGATTTTATGAAGGGGATTTTGTAATTTTAGACCTAAGGTGCAAGAGATATTAAATTTTTATTTTTATTTATCAACTCTATGTTAGAAATGGCATTCTATGATTAGTCCTTATTTGCAATAATAATCATTTATGTCATTTGTAATTGATTTGGACTTGTTACATATGTCATTTTAAATCATTTACTCATTTGTATAGGACTAATCATAAAATGACATTTTTGGCTTAATGCATTCAAACATTTAAGTTACAAAAACTAATTTCAAAAGGAGAAATTATTTGATTAATGAGGTCACATTAAGGCCAAGCCATGCAAGTGTTCAATACCTCTCATACTTAGGTCTGAAAATTAAAAAATCACCTCCATAAATTCCTATTTGTTGAAAGATTTTTAGCAATATCAAGGTTGTGCCCCAATTTGATTTATTTATTTTTTTGAAATTTCAATGATAAAAATTGTTCAATATCATGTTGTTCTACACCATAGATGTAAAACATTTAAAAACCAATTTGGTGGCCTTTATTCATCAAGGGATCCCCCATGGTACGAAGCATGGTGGGATGTGTTGTAGTTTGGGAAACTTCAAGATGACATTGAAACTAAACAAAGAAATTACATTGATTGTTTTCTAGTTTGCATCCCAACTTTTCTCCTTTTGTTAATTTTTTATGCTTTTCAAATAACATTTGAATTTTGGGTGTCCCATTTGACCCAAAATCTTCTTTTATTTTTTCCTTTCTATAAGATGCATTGGACAAGGATGTTCACCATGTAAATGCACTTCTGAAATTAAAAGATGTTCCAATATTTTTTTGGATCCTTTCTCAATGTTTCATCCAAAAACCTTCCTACTTACTTTGTTCCTTTCCCCTATTGATCTTTCATCACCAACTTGTTTCTTTTGACACAACCATCATGTAGGTTTTTGGGAGATTCTTCAGCCTAGATTTTTAAAATTGTCCATAGTATCTTTTGATGCATAAACATGTTTTTTTCCCTATTTTTCGTGGGGGGATTAGCTTTTTATCGAAAAGTTCATTGTGTCAATGGCTTATTTGGGGAGTTGGGCATTTGTTGCACCTATCATCATTGTTAAATTCTTATTGTTGGTTTTTATTATAGATGATAGGTGCTAACAATTCTAGTCTACTCCTTTTTCTTTTTTTTTGTGACACACTTGAGGTTGGCGCGAAAGCTCTTTCTTCACACATGTTAGCTTTAATTCTTCTTTTGGGTAGTTTTCAAAAAGTCAAAAAATAGATTGACTTCAAGAAAACATTATAATTAAGTTCCACGATCATTTCTTTTCCAACATGATGTGGCTTTACGCACCAAGTTGGGCTTCCCTCATAAGTTTATTTCCTAGGTTGATCCATTGTATTTGTGACTACCCTTTAGATCTAGTGGAGACCCACCTTTTTCATTGTCGTTATAGTGAAAAACAAATTGCATTTCATAATGTTGTACAAATGCCTTTGCATCCACCACGAAAGATGGGAGGTTTCATGTTATATTTGAACAAACCCATAGCTTATTGTAGCCTTCCATTAAATCTTCTCATTAATGAATTGACATTACATTATTGACAATGACATTTGCACCTAGGCTGATGTTGTCATTGCTAATCCCACCTAAACACAATCGGTTTCATGTGTTGCTTCATCGGATGGGGTGGCCACAATGGTGACAACTTAGGCAAAGGAAAAACTTTACCACAATCAACACCCAACATATGCATTTTCTCCCCTTAAATTCATACAAGTTTTTGATTTGCTTGCATCAATAAATGAACATTGTTTCATCGATGTGCAAACAGGGCGTGATCAGCAAAGGGCATCCATAGCCCTCCTCTAACTATGTTGCATGCATTCTATAGGTAAAGGGTGTTGGTGTCCTTGTAAAGAGCTTGAGCTGCCGTGTGACATTGGTGCAGGTGAGAATTTTTTAAACTTATCAAGTTTTTTGTCCCTTTTTTTCCTGATCTGCTTCTTGGGACTAGTGAAAGCTTTGGAACATGATTTGTTCCTTTGCCCCTTAGTCAACTACTTTGGATTCTGCTTTTTTGGCCCAGACTTTGGGTCCTTTTTCCTTGTTTTTTCTTTCCCCTTTTGCTGTGTTTTTCATTTAAGGGAATTTGCCAGGGTTTCAACAACTACCTTCCTTAATAGGAAGATACATACATGGAACAACATGTTTTTTTTCCATTGCACAATGTGTGTTTCTAGCAAGAACTTGCCATTTTTATGGGAAAAAAATTGAAAAAAAAATCAGTTGTGTTAGAAATATAATTCAACATGAACAATAGACAAGCAACCCTAATTTATGACACAAGCAGAGCAGAACAACGTTGATATTTTTTTAATTAACAACCATGATCACAGTAATCCAAGCTTTCAGTACCTTCAAAACATTAATAAATGAAACAAATTTGTTCAAAATCAATACTACCCTATGTACAGGGGCAATTTCAACACATGAATATTGAATGATTAATTAATTTTGAAAATTCAATGTCCAAAATAGAATACTCTTGGATACTCAAAGAAAATTCTTTATTTTCCTCCACAATTTTTTCTCTTGGAAAAAAGATTAATTTTGGAAACTTCAACATTTCTACAAAATAATTTAATTAGTGTGGCAGCTGCCAAACTCCTAGGTAGTCTATTGCATTTTGACATTGGAGATGGTCAGGCAGCACACAAGATGATAGGCTTTACCATACCCACAAAAAAGTGTGCATATTTAAAGCCGCATTTTCCAAGACCCCTAAACCCTAAACCAGGGTCAGGCAGGTACTCAGTTAGTATAACCCGAATTGGAACCAGGTCGTATTTTGAAACTGGTTATAGAACTGGACCTAGAAACTCTTAAGAACCAGACTCAGGACAAGGTTCCCAATTCTATTTATGTGTGAACTGGAACCAAAACCAAAATCTTTGGGGAAAAAAAGTCAAGGGTTAACCAGAGGTAATTGGCAGTTAACTGGCGATTACACCCACAAGTTGTAATCTGATGCAGCAGAACTCGGTCTGATTTTCCGAACCGGAATCAGAGCTGGAATTTTAAAAACAGAAAAACCAAATTGTCGGTTCCATTTATGTGTGGAACTGGAACTGAAACCATTCTAATGTTTGAACTGGAACCGAAACCGTTCTAATGTTTTTTTAGAGCCGGAACCAGAGGTTCTTCAGAAAAGTAAAGAACCGTCCCCACACTGGCCTAAACCCAGCAATGGAATTTACTTAATAAAAGGGGAGACGCGAATGGAAACAACAGCACATTACAGCCCATAACGTCCAGGTGATATCCAAGAAGAAGATTCCACGTGGCATCTCCGAATAGGCAGCTCGTACTACCGTGCTGATGGCGTTCACACTATTGCGGTAAAAAAAGAGTCCGCGTGGCAGTTGGGAATTAGCAGCTACTCCCAGTTCGGCACTTTAGTCTCCGCTCGATGGCCGCGGTTTCCTCTCTCTCAAGCGGCGCATTCTCTTATCTATCTATCGATCATCACCTTCCTGCGCACCGCCGCCGCCGCCGCCGCTCCCACAAAATCATTTGCCATCGCGATTGCTGTCAGAGAAACATTTTACAATCGCGATTGGTCTCAGGGAATTGCTGTAGGGATTCGGCTACGGATTTCCTTGATCTCTTCATGTTGCGGCCAGTGCAGCAGGAGCACCAAGTCTTCTACAGCATTTGCAGGACCAGCCGCAGCAGAAGCACCTGATGAATCAATTGGAAAAAAAGTTCACGGAAACCTTGTTGCAGGTTTTGCATGAATTCGGTCGCAGCGCGTAAGATCCGATCTTGGATTCGAATAATCTCAGGAGGTTTCTTTTGACGACAAAAGAAAGTTGGTGAAAGTGTGTTGGGTGGGTAGGGAGAGCGGAGCGGAATCGAGAAACGTCCAAGCATGATGAGAAGTGTGGTAGAGAGGCGATGGGGGACGAACAACGTCCAGGGATCGATAGCACTTGTACATCGGATCTTCCAGCAGGTAGTGCTGTTGGACACAGCTCATGCACATATACGTGGGACCGTGTTGAGCGCGGTGATGGAAAGAGCTCCCACAGCAGCAACAACCCACCAGGTGCCATGCTCGCCGAGCATATTATTCAAATGTCCGCGTTCCTCTAGTACCTGGAATCTGTGAGTAAACTCTGCATCCATTCATGTGGCTGGTGCAGCTGATCTAACGTAAATAAAATTCTAGTAGAACTAGATTGCATGTCGTCTTGTGGCAGCAGCAGCTAAGCATGCACCGTTTGTGCTTACTGTGACCGCGACGTGCACATGCACAAAACTATGCAATTCCGTAACGAAAGAATGTTTTCTTTTGCGTGCATTTAAGATTTCGCTTATGATCATCCGGTACGTTTGATTCGGTCTACATTAGTGATTTTGTCAACACATGATCTCTTCTTAATGCCACCAGGATCAATTGTTATGCGAGTGAATTTTTTATGCATCCTCATAGAACATGTGTAGTCTTGAAGGGTTTAGGGTTTAATAGGGTTCAAACTTCAACCCTTCCATGTTGTTAGGATCCACGGAAACCGTCTAGCTTCAAGCTGACAAAGTTAAGAAGAGTCTGGAAGGTCCTTGAGCAAGACTACGACAAGCGGATAAAAGAACAAGAAGACGAAGAAAAAGTAATAGCAATTCTTGAATAGAAGATCTAATAGACTTGCAGCTAAAACTGTGTTGATGGGTTGGGCTTTGCTGTATACTAGTTGCTGTGCAAGCAGTGCACGAGGAATCAGCACCGATCACCGTGGAAAATATCAGGTTGAAGACAAGTATAAGGCTGAAGCCAAAGTTGATCATGAAGAAGGTAGTAGAGATGAATCCAGAGAAGCTTTTCGAGCAGATTTGGGCAAAGTGAAGGAACTTCCGCGTACACCCAAACAGCAATGGTGGAAGCCTGACCCGGAGACAGGGTTCTGGGTTCCAGATGAATACCAAGGCCATGTGACATCCAAGAGTCCGGCAACACTTCCGAAAGCTCGCATACGGAGTGAAACAACTTCTATTGAAGATCGCCGCTGGTGGAGTTCCATGGAAGAGCTTCCAGACATGGACCGCACAATTTCCAGACCTAGTAAAAGGCCAACAACAACAACAACGACAATAACAACATTGGAACCCTTGGAAAAACAAGGATCTGAGGGAGATCATGAAAGATCTGATGGCAGCAATCATGAAGCAAAAGCTCCAACGAAGGAACATTAGGGTTGGAAAATTAGGGTGGCAGCAATGAATTAGGGTTTAGAAAACTAGGGTTTACTCAAAGGCAGATAGGCAAGGTCAGTGAGCACCTATGGACCAAAAACCTGTGGTGAACCTTGGATATGGGTTTTGACCTAAAATCACTAGAGGCAAAATCCAGCGGTACTAACTCCTGAAATGGCAGCTTTGAGCAGAGAGAGAGAGAGACAAAAGATGGTGAGAACTACTAAGAAGAAGATCAAGCTACCTGAGGCAAGTCAGAAGGAAGAAGCCAAGGACCAGGACAATGTTGTGTTCTTCTTTAGACCCCAACAATAGAAGCTAGAGAAGGGAGATGCAACATCAAAGGTTGGGGTCAGTAGGAAGAGAGGCAAATTTGCTGACCAAACTCAATCTAAACTTTGATGATGATGATGATGACGATTATGACATCAGCCAAACCTAGACACTACTTTTATCCATGTGAGACCTTACACCGCAAAACAACATTATCAGCTGCATTGACAACGAAATCCAAGAGACCAATACTAACTGTTGCTTGCAGAACATCCACATTCTTTCATGGCACAAAAAAAAGCAGAATCTAGAAGCAAAAGCAAACCAAATTCAAGACTCTGAACACCGTTGCTTTACTATCACTTCTAGCACAGTGACCATCACTGAGACCACTGCTCTATGAAGCTACAACTTTGGGGCTCTTGGAGTTGAGGTTCACTCTCCACTTTCTAGCTGTTGTTGCCAATCTTTCCTGCTGTTGTCTTCCAAGCTTTCAGCCCTACTCTGGAACCCTTCAAGATGAACACGTGCAAGGTCTCTTCCTCTCAGCTCCTCATTTGTAAACACTACTCAGCCATGATACTGGCAAGTACCTCACACCACAGAGGGGAAAACATAGAGAAAACACAGAAGAGGTGCACATTTGGAAAAGAAACAAAATATAAAACGGCAAGGGGAGAAGAGAAAACAGGACCATGTGAGCGTAACACACTCTCCCCGCTTACAAGACTCTCTACACAATCAATGAAGATTTGAAGCCAGCTGAGGTCGATGATTGGAACTAGGACATGGGTACTCCTGTAGTATGTTCAAAATTCAAATTAGACTAAATTTTGCTAGTATCTTCTTGCCTGCTTGTCAGTGCTCATCTAACAACAGTTTGCACCTCTATAGATGTTTGACAAATGATCTCTATCAATTTTTCGACAATTGGAATGTCATTGATACATGGGAGTTCATGAACCCAATTTACAGTACTTTTTTGAATCAACAATTATTGTTGTTTGTTTGGGCAAAACAATTGGCAAAGTTTTGGAGGATTTTGTTTTTTCTAGTGTGATTTTGACTAATTTTGTTAATTCTTCAGGAAATTTTGCCAATTGTTTTGCCATCACAAAATTTAAAAAGAACCGCTAAACCCAAATATTGGCTCATGGGATTCTAACTTTAGATTTGGTCTGAAAATTAACATTGAAAACTCCAAAGATATACAATAAACCCACTTTATAATCACATGCCCTTGGTGATCATTTTTTTTTGTGACAATAATGAATTATGATTTAAACATGTAGAGTCACATTTCATATAAATCCTTACAAGATTGTGATTATATGTAAAAAAAAATCTTACAAAACAACCTTTTTATGCTAGAATAAATGTGTCAATTGTTTAAATTTTTTACATGGGTTATATTAAGTTTTATTATGCATTATTAAACTTGAAGAAGGTTGTGATTTCTAGTTGTTTTAATGCAATAATTTAGATTGAGTTTGAGCTCCTTAATTATTAGCTTGTGTATCTTTTCAACTAGATTTTTTTAATTAAGATTTTATTTATTTATTTGATAAGTTCATATATCTTTTGCTTGTTTGCATTAGAAAATTGTTGTTTTTTCTTTCTTTTTTTTCAATTGAATTTTTTGTTGTTAGTTTGACACAACTTGAACACAAAGCAACACTAACATTGTCAAAAGGAATTACAATTTACAAAACCCTTATATTTGCATTAGAATTCTTTCATTATAGTTACATTTTTAAAAAAAATATTTTTATAAAATTTTGTGCTTTTAACAAGTGTATGTTAATATGATACTAACTTTTAAAAATGGTGTTACTTACTAAAACAAATAGTTACCAAAAAAATTGTGTGACACAAATAAGAATGTGAGTAAAATGGGTGTGATTATAAAGGGAGATTATTGTATCTGAAATTATAATGGGTTAAATGTGAAATTCAAATTTGATTTCCCATTTACATGATTATTTTACATTAATTGTACTAAAATCCTATAGCTTTTTGTTTTAAGAAATTTGTACCTGTTCTAAACATAACCAACTTGATTATTAATTAATGTATTGATGTGACATCATATTTACCCTTAAATGTTCACATCAAACATAAATGATGGAGCACCTTTTTATTGTGACGTTTGGTGTCATAAGGGTGTAAATCCATAGTAAACTCTACTAAACAAAAAGACTAAAACCAATCAAAGGTAGAAACTAATCAACCAAAAAAAAATGCACACACACATATATATACAATGCATAATAGGAGGCCAAGATGAAATTCTCATGTATTAAATTGAAAAGAAGGAAAGAAAACGTAGTGTATGTAATAGTGGCTATGTAATAGTCACCGTGAGCATCTAGAAATCCAATTTGATTATGGAGGAAACTTTTCTTGACAAAGGAATTCTAGAAAAATTGACAAGAAAAAGGAAGAGCTTGGCTTTTTATATAACCATCAACAAAACTGAAACCCTAAATAAGCCATAACCCTAAAACACATAATAACGTACAATAACCTAAAAACGTACATTAACCTTAAAGGCATGATTGGCATGCCCGTAACCAGCCATCATGTATGAGGCCATGCATACGGGCATGACAATTATCATGACGTGTAGTATCGTGATGTTTGGTGTCGTAAGGGTGTAAATCCATAATAAATTCTACTAAACAAAGAGATTGAAACCAATCAAAGGTAGAAACTAATCAACCAAAAAGAGATACACACACACATATATATAATGCACAAAAGGAAGTTGAGATGAAATTCTCATGTATCCCCCCCAAGACCTGAGTTGAAAAAAACATGGCATGGTTTGAATAGAAATCAAGGTGCTACATGAGAACATGATGAACAATACCAAATGTTGGTGGGAACTTGAGTGAACTTCGGCTTGAGGTAGAATAGATGGTATCCACCATTATAATTATTGCAAAACAACGTTTAATCAACATTGTCTATCCTTTGACATATTTGACATGGATAGTCAAATGCAGGAATCTAAGTCAATGTGATGATGGTAGGATCCAAATTTGGCAGGTGGCAAGGTGCACAATTTTTGGAGTGATCCTGAATTGTGCGTCCATTAGCTCCTTGTAACTCCAACACACCTGAAGGCTTGATCGTCTTAATTTTCAAGATAGTGTGACCAGAATAAGTGTGTAGAATATCATTAAGTTACCTGTCGTAACCCCACTTTGGGGCTAGGTGTGAGAATGCAACTCACACTCCCAAAGATGGGAAAATGGAATCCTCCGGGACTCCCAAAAACTCAGAAGACAATTTGAGGGGGTCAAATCTCCTCGCCTTGCCGCGTTCTTTATATCAATGGAAAGATCTTGAAGCATAGATGTCCAAAATGGCCTCGCATTACCCATTTGGACATATGTAGCCCAAGTTATGGGCAAAAGAAGAGCCGGGAGTCAAACTGCTAGTTTAACTCCCGACCACTAAAAAGTCAGGAATCGACCTCTTCTTGACGTCGCCTCAAGGAGTGCGACAAGGTGTTGGAAAGCTCTCGACGAGAGCTACAACTTTGATTTAGAGCTCGTCCCGATCCGAATTCGGGGTGAAAAGCTATGGCCATCCAAAGTCCCGGGACTCCAACCCGGGACAGTTTCGGGACTCCAACTTGGGAGTCCCAGGAAAAAGAGCCATTCGGATGTAGCCTCCGCGGTGAGACGCAGAGAATACTATATGGGCGAAGGTGGTGGCTTCCCCCGAGTCCAGGCCGTGGTGAGTCAAGTAGTCCAAGTTGCCCGTGGCTTGTCCCCACACCCAAGGGTGTTCCTGAATGTTAATTAACCCTCTCGTGGTTGGTTTGGATGCAGATTCAAGCTTGATCTTCTAGTCCATCTTCCTAGTCTAATCTCGAGACTTCTAGCATGCCCCTCTACCCCTCTTTAATGTTGGAAGTCGGGAGCGCCCCTCAAGTCCCAACTTTCCGCAACTCAACATAGTTGGACCCTCAAGTGGGTTCAACTCGGGACTTGGGAGTGCGTCACGTGGTATCAGAGCTCCGATGCTCTCGATCCACCCTTGGGACATTGGGATGGCACCCAAGAAGAACCATAAGCAAGCACAAGATTCCTTGTTAAAGGAGCCCATCGAGGACCGAATAGCCCCGCCGAAATCAATTGGGGAGGAGGAATCGAGGACCCGGGAGGACCAAGATGAACTCGAAAGTGAGGAAGAACAAAGAAGCTCAGTCCTATTCACCCCGGAACAATTGGAAGTCCTCCTTAAGATGAATAGGCCCGACTTTGGTGAGTTGGTGGCGGCCCTCAAAACGGGGACCTCCAAGGGTGAAAGGTTTTAACTGGCCAAACCCGGGAACTTTGATGAAGTCCACGACCGAAAGGTTGTGGATGCTTGGCTTGCGGAGATGGATGACTACTTACATGCCACCAAAGTTGGATGGCATTCCGCCGTTGTCGCAACCCCACTTTGGGCAAAGTGGGAGAATTCAACTCCCACTCCCAAAAGTGGAGACTTTGAGTCCTCCGGGTTTCCCAAAAACTTAGAAGACAATTTGAGGGAGTCAAATCTCCTCGCCTTGTCACGTTCTTTATATCAATTGAAAGCTCTTGAAGTGTAGATGTCCAAAATGGGCTTGCATTGCCCATTTGGACATTTGCAACCCAAGTTATGGGCAAAAGAAAGGTCGGGAGTCAAATTGTCAATTTGACTCCCGACCACTAAAAGTTGGGAATCGACCTCTTTCCGACATCGCATCAAGGAGCACAACATGGCGTTGAAAAACTTTCGACAAGAGCTACAACTTTGGTTTAGAGCTCATCCCGATCCAAGCTCGGGGCGAGGAGCTGTGACCATCCAAAGTCCCGGGACTCCAACCCGGGACAGTTTCGGGACTCCAACTTGGGAGTCTTGGAAAAAAAGGCCATTTGGATGTAGCCTCGGCGGAGAGCTGCAGAGAATACTATATGGGGGAAG
>Ga0116231_10001306_pt1 | contig 50474 bp, 47 predicted proteins | sample S1TSphgellanicum_2_FD_89695 | JGI IMG/M metagenome (GOLD analysis project Ga0116231, IMG submission 89695) | Host-associated microbial communities from peat moss isolated from Minnesota, USA - S1T2_Fd - Sphagnum magellanicum MG | ecosystem: Host-associated > Plants > Peat moss > Unclassified...
TCCCCATCTCTTTTTCAAAAACCCCAACCACCCCCCCACCCCCCCCCCCCCCGCCCCCAATTGGTTCTCGAATCCTTCTAACTTTTTTTCCCCCCAAAAAAAAAAAAAAAAAAAACCACCTACGTCATCGCAAGAAAATCTATTCTCTCCACAGATGAACAACAGCAACAACAGAGAGACACTCAGAAAAAAAAATTTAAATAAAAACAGGAGAGAGAAAGCGCTCGCTCGCTCGCTCGCAAAACACACATGCTCACAGAGAGACTCTCTCTCTCTCTCTACTCGGCTCTGCGTCTATCGTCGGCCGTCGTTAAACCGGGTCAAGGACAAACCCTTCCCGTGATAACTACGGCCGATTAAACAGCGGGCCAATCTGTTAGCCCGTTTTAGTGGTCGAGAATCCACTCCATTAGATAAGGGGGCTAAAAAGGCGTTACCCATAACCGAATTATCCTTTTTTTTTGGGACACTTTTAAAAATAATTAAACTAATAATGTGAAAACCTTTATCTTTTAGCAAACAAAGGGCATGAAAAGCTTTTTTTGCAATTCATTTTTTTAAATTATGCAAATGAAAAAAAAATGGGTTGGAAGCTTAATGCCTTTAAGGCTTAGCCATAAAAGAATTATCCTAGTACTTTTTTCTTACTTAAAAAAAAAGAAATTCTAAACTAATATCATGTAAAACCTTTTTTTTTTAAAAACAAACAAAATGACATGGAAAAAAAGAGAAAACTCTTCCCTTTTTTGGATTTAAGGAAAAAGAAAATTTCCAATGAAAAAAATGGATTTGTGAGAAGGGGAATTAGCCTTCATCCTTTCATGTTTATTACATATAGTAAAGGACGTCAGGATGAAATGAAGCTTGTTGGGTGCATAATAAGAAACACAAGATTATTAGGGAAATTTTGTCCAAAGGTTGTTTGAATAGGGATTCATGTGGGAAATTGGTGAGTGAACTCACAACTTGGTGAAGGTTGTTTTAAAAATTGTCATACGTGATAAGATGATCCTCCTTTGGATGTAGGCCACATGGAGAGACCAAACACCAAACTTTATACATGTGGTCATCCTAGCCCGAACAAGGAAGGAAGGATGTTTTCCATTGGATGTGATCCGTGAGAACTCTTATATCTATCACATACGGTCCTATGGTGAGTTTCTTCCCATTTTAAAAAAATCAATTAATTATACCAAGTGGGTTTGTTTCCAAACATGCGGTTGAAAATCGTCCAAAATAGTTACATTGTCAACAAACAAAGATGCCCTTATAATAATAAAAGGGGTCATATAAAGATCAAGTTGCAAATGTTGAATATACATTTTATTTTTTTAATTGCCATGCCTATTATGTTTCATATAGTCTAAAACTTATGAGATATTATTGTTTGAAATAAAGTTCAACTAGTTTAATGAATGTGCAAGAACTTTGTCTATAAATAAATATAGCCTATCTATTCCACGCATGCATTCAAGGTTTATTTCAATGAAGATAACTAAAAAGAAAACAATTTCAACCCACCAATTCTAGCAAAACCCATTTGGCCTGAAGTTTAAACCCTAATTTGAAATATTTCAAACTTCAAAAGTTTTTGAAAATAAATTCTAAACAAGTTCACATGAGTGTCTATCCGAATGTGTTCATTATAATATAATGGTAGAACTTTTCTTGGTACAACATGAGAGGTTGTTGGTTCAATTTAGGGTTTAGGGTTTTTGTTTGTGACTAGGAATGTGAGATTTTGTTTCTTTCGGATTTCCCTCTTTGAGGGATTACTAAATCTTGAATCTTTATAGCTATTCAATAGAAGCTAACACATCGAACTAACTTGAACCTAGGGTTACACCTCTCCTTAGTTTCTAATATCACTTATAACAAAGGAACAATTGTATTAGAGGTATTACCTTGGAGATTTATAATTATTTAAATTGTTTTGTTGCCTAATTATCCGATTTATAGAAAAATAAAATATCTTCTAATTTATTATGGTTAATTACTCATTGATTTTTGAACCTCTATTGTAATTCAAACTAAGATTATGAATAAAAATTTGGACAAATTTTTTGATGAGAGTAGGGAAGAAATTGGTTTGTTCACAAGACGATAACAAACATTATATTACATTTTCTTTGTTTGAGTTGTTGAATGCTATGTGATTTCAATCATTTCATTTTTTAAATAGTTGTTAAGTCCAATTAATGTTTTAACCAAGTATATTTCCACATCCCCCCACCCCCTCCCCAACAATGACCGATTTACTATTTGAACTTAAACCCTATAAAAACCTTCAACTTACATAATGTATGAAATTTAACTTATGCTAAAAAAAATTAATTAAAAACTAATATTTATAGCAAAGTAATGTTTTATATTGTTGGGTCCACCCCCCTTTCCCCAACCTTGTGAATGTACATCATACTCATAACTAATAATTTATAGATGTTTGTAAAAATTAAATATGTATTTGAAAAAAAGTCAAGTCCCCTAGTCTAAATATTGTAAAATTTTAACAACAATGAATAAATAAGTATGTTTATTTTTTTATTAATTAGTGATGTAATTGAAATATTGCAATGGTTTGGATTATCTTTGACTTGTGAAAGGTTTTGAATTCATTCCCCAAATTTCAGCCAATTTAGGTTCAAGTTTAAATTTTGCAAGCCCTTTGGGTGCCACAATGCTAATATATACCAAAATAGTTTTAACCATTGATTTCAATCTTTTATATTTTTAATTAGTAATTTAATGTGGTGTTGAAATTTCTAGATTTATTTACATAATAGATTTCATGTCTATCATGTGTGAATAAATTTGAAATCAATATAATTAATAAAAATCAATTAAAAGTATTTAAACCAACATTATTAAGTTTTTTTTTTTTTAAAAGCTTTGAAAATGACATATTCTGACAATCTTTTAATATAAACCTTCACATATTAAGATTTTTTTCAAAAAATTTCCAAAATATTATAAAATTATTCTAAAAGGTCACCTAAAGGGCAACATTGGTTCCTATTAACATGATTAGATCTTTTTCAAGATTAATTAATGCCAAACATCAATCATACCCATAGTATAAAAATTCAAACCTTATTATTCATTAGTGTAATTTATGTTCTTTGCCCAAAATGAATTAGTTACCCAATCAATTCTTCCTTTCAAAACAATTTTATAATTTAATGAATTTTTAATGATGAAATTATTTATATTTTTATATTTTTTGCACGTTAGGTCTAAAAATTTCCAAATCACCTTCATTAAATCCTACTTACTAAGGGCAAGAATACCAATAATGCACTCAAATTCTACTATAAGTTTTAGTTATGATTTAAATGAATTTTTAGTGAACAAATTGTTCAATATTTAATAATTTTTCCATTGTAAATGGAAACATTATGAAACCAACTTAGTGCACTTTTGATCATTGAAGCCTTTCCAAAGGTGCCAAGAGTGTCACAAGAAGTGATGTGGTTTGGGAGATTTGATCATGACAAACAAAACAAACAATTTTATTTCATACATAATAAACATTTGCTTGAAATTTTCTATTTTTCAATGGAACTTTAGGAATGCCACTAAAGTTCTTGGAACACTTTCAATGCAACACTTCATGCCCATTGTTGGGAATGATGTGAATGATGGGACCCAATTGGTGGCTCCCACTTTACATTCACCACATAAGTTAACATCCATTGTTATCATTGGCCTCTCAATTCATGTTCATTTGTTTTATTTTAATTTGAAACATTAAACTTTTTATAATCTTAATAATTTATGAACTTTATGATAATCTATTACACATTATCATACTTTAATTTGAAACCAATGAATTGTTCAAAACTTAAAATAAAACCTTTGTTATCCTTCAAACATAGGTTGATCCTTTTAACTTGTGGCAAAAAAAGATTATTCTTCAAAATCGATTTAGTGAAAAAAATATGAAGGGCACCCAATCTAAACAAATGTTCACCAACATGTGTGGAATCTTATTTATATTAAAATCTAGATGTTTCTTATTTTATTTGTTTGGATGTAATCACATCATAAGTTTTCCAAAGCATGGGGGCATAGATTGAATTCTTAATTTTGTTTTTGGTACCACTAAAAAACCCTTGTTGAAGAAATGTACACATTTCTTGTTTTGCATTATTTAGACCAACAAATCTTTTTATAAAAAATAAATGAATGATTTGTTTGAAAATTAATTAAAAATTAAAATTGCCAATAAGAATTTTAAGTTAAACTGACTTCAACTAAACACATGATATTGGGATTGGTGGTGTCCTAGGAGGTTTAGTACATTTGACCCAACAACACACGAGCCTACTAGTTGTGAATGGGGGGCATTTTATGGAAGGCCATGCATAAACAACCATGGGACTACTAATTCAATTTATGTAACTATTGACAAACTTTACACCTTGAATAGAAACAATGACAAAGTCCTATTCAATGGTGGAAAACAATCAATCACATGGAGGCTTTTTGAAATTAATTGATTATTTTCACATTGTATAACTAAAACCAAGTTGGTTAAATTGTTGTAACTTTAATGCATTTTTTAATTACATAGTTGGTTAATTGATTACAAATTTATTGTAGATGTAATTGTTAGAAATCAAATTGGTTAATTAATTGAAATTCTAATACATTTTCTAGTTGTTAAAAACTGAATTGGTAAACAAATTGTTAGAGCTCTATTAGATTTTGTAGTTGATAAAAATCAAGTTTAGTTTCATTTGAATTTTTTCTTTTCAAGTTTGTTTTGTGGCTGAATAAAATGATGTTTTTTCAAGATTATGTTGAAATGATTATACATCTTTAATTTAATTATGCCATTTGATTATGTAAGAACCAAATAATACCATGTTTTTATTATCGTCTCATGTAACATGATAATTCATTGTAACATGGATGGAATAATCATGTTATTTGAAGTTTAAAACTTTAAAGGTATTTCCTCTTATATGCCATGAGTTATTGTTATAGGAAGATCAAGAGCAATTCAAATGGAGCCAAATAAAATTTCTAACAATTACAAAATATGTTAAGGTTATAACAAATCAATCAATTCAATTTGTAGTGCAATTACAAAATGTAATAAACTTCCAAGTAATTAACCAACTAAATTTTTAGTAACTACAAAATGTATTAGAGTTCCAACCATTTAGCCAACTCAATTTTTAGCAAGTAGAAAATGTATTAAAACTCCAACCAATCAACCAATTAATCAATTTGACTTCTAGCAAATACAAAATGAAATAGACCTCTAAACAATTAGCCACCTCAATGTATAATAATTATAATATGCATAGGAGCTTTAGCAAATTAGTTCACTTGATATTAGCTACAAAATGCATTAGAATTTCAACAAATAAGACAACTTGACTCCCAACTGTTGCAAAATGCATTAAAGTTTCGAAAAAAACAATGAACTTGATTTCCATTAACAATGAAATACATTAAAGTTTCAACCAAACAACCAACTCAATTTCCAACAAGAACAAAATGAATCTCTTTTCCCTTCATGTCCAAGAATTTAGGTTAATGAATGAATGAAAGTTGAAAAAAAATTGGAATTTATAGGTCACATGGCACAAGGATGGATTATAAAGAGGGATGAAATGGTGTACAAGAAAATAGACACCCATAATTGATACACATACCTAATGCATGGGGGGGCAAGTTGGTAAATTGATGTTAGCCACAATAAGGGCAAAAATCATTTTGAAGCTAGGGACGACATTAATTGAAAAAGGGTTGGTTATTCCAAATATTTGCATTTCATGCTCACATTCAACTTTATGTAATAGCTTTAATGATAAAGACATATTACTTAAATAATGTTTGCCAACCTAATTTATATTATAATTTTTGACAATTACAAATAGTTTTGTTTGAATGTTCAATGTTTGAAACATGGACTCATATTGTTTATGTAACAAAAAAAATGCACACTTACATAAAAAATCATTAATATTTTCATACATATTGTATGATATTTTTATTTTTATTCTTGAATATCTGAATTCAAATTTTTTTGTGTATATTTGATAAAGGACAAGTTTGAATCAAAAATTTCACTTTGAAAGGTCAAGGTTGGCTTGACCCCTTCTTCACAATGTGAATTTTGAATTTAAAGCTTGTTATCATTTGGTCAAAAGTAAATGAAATTTAAAGTAGTAAAAATATCAATTCAATCCATCAAATGTACACCATGTATTAGTTCAAAAATTACCCATTCATTTATTTTTTTGTGTATGATCAAATTTTACATTCTGCACATGATTATAAGTTATCCAAATTTATTGGATATAGTTAAATTACAAAAAAAAAACCAAAAAAAAGGATTTTTTTTTAATTTCAATTTTCCAAATTAACATGTCAAACTATAATGATTTAATTTCTAAAATACTTTCACCTTTAGTTGTTTCAAATTTCTTTCAAATCTATAATTTAAAAATTGACTAAACCTATTCAATTTGAACATTCAATACAAACTTTACACACTTAAGGATGTTTGGTAAAAATGTAATCCAATAAAAAAGAGGGATTTGATGAAATGACTTAAAGTGGATTCCAAGTTTTAGAAGCCAAATAATAACTTTAACATGGCACCCATACATGCATTCATTTCATTTCACAAATTAGGTATTCAAGAACAAAATATCATGCTATAAAATGTGGTTTTTCAATTTAGAAAAAATATTTTATAATTTTTGGTTGTGAATGTGAAAAACTTTGGAAATGGATATCAATTTAAAGGGTTTCACCATGCCAATCTATAATTGTTGAATTTTTTTTATTAATTCATTTGGGCTTTGCACTATTTCGTTTTACTAGTGATGATGAATTGTTTTTAAAAAAAAGATGGGAAGGGAAAAAGTTGTATAAGTTTGTTAATTTTTAGATGTTGAATCTGCATCTAGTCCATGTTGTTGCAACCTTAAAATTAGGTTTGCAATCAAGTGTGAAGTGCAAAGGGCCTTGAGGTCAAAAATGTGTTTAGATGTGAAACACACTTTCACAAATGGGGGAGAGTGCAAGGGATGAAGCCTAATGACTCCCAAGTGCACTCCCACTTTGGGAATTGCATTTGTGCAAGAGTTGTGAATGTTCAAAACCTTAGTTGGAAAAGCATACAACCACCAAATTGGGCCCCCAAGACACCATTACAAAGGTCTTGAAGCGTAGATGCTTAAAGTACCCTTGCATTATTCATTTAAACCTGATTTGCATAAGTTATGATCAAAAGAAGGGGTGGGAGTCAAATTGGGAATTTGACTCCCAACCATAAATCCTTCAAAAGCAAGGGTCAAATGAGGTCCGATTAGGGCGTACTATACACCATTGGAAAAATCTTTTTGAATGCTATAAAATATTGTGCTCCCATTTTCAAAACATACTTGATTTGAAAAAGATATGAACGTCCAAAGTTTTGAAACAATAAGAGTCCTAATTTTGGGATTCCCACTTGGGAGTTTCGAGGAAAAGTGACATTTGAATGTAGTCCTTGTAGTGAAGCACATAGTATACTATAGGGAGGGGAGTGGTGCCTCCTCCCAAAGGTTGTTACCGTGTAAAGTTTGTGTTTAGGGTTGTCCCTATTAAATCCATCGCACCATTTTCATTCAACTTGCACTAATCGCCTTCTTTTCTTGGTTGTGCAGGTTGACTTCATCTTGAACTTTCACTTGTGAGTTCAATTTAATCCCATCTTGGAGCTCCAACACGCCCTCATGCCTTCGAAATGTTAAATGTGCCCTAGCTCTTTTATTTTTTTGTTGTTTCGCTTTGGGACCCACCTTTGGGTCTTTTAAAGAGTTTGGGGGCATCTCACATGCATTCAGAACCAACAAAATTTGACCATCAAATCATAATTTCATGGCCTACAAGCCATCTCTGCGTAAAAAAAAAGCTATGATTAAGTGAAATACATGTATTTATTTATGTAAGTATGTGAGTACTACATATTTCAGTCCTCCTTGACCATATCCATGTTCAATATTTTAGAATGTGACTACAACGACTCACCCAAAGTCATACTAAAAAAAAGTAATTTGGATAGTATAAAATTGAATTTTCTTTGAGCTACCAACATCTATTACACATATTTGAAGACACCCTAACCTTTGGACACACATTTACACTAATGATTCAAATATCTAAAATGAAACACATACCTTAACAACAACAAGCAAGGGGGGCCCATTTCTAGGAGGTGTTTTCAACATAGCCTAGTTAATATGCCTAGGACCCTAATATATCAAGCTTGTTTAGAACCTAAAACATGGCTAATGAAAAATAGAAGAGGTGTTATTCAAAATTTTACAATCCCCAAAAATTCATTGAAAAATAAACACCAATGTGGAAAAAAATTTAAAAATACAAACTTGGGCAATACTACTAGATACCACACGTTCTTGTTTAAAGTCACAAAAAATGTCTTCAATTGGAGCCTTAAATGTTTTTTCCATAATCTATCTAGTTTGTACATAGTTGTGTTTAAGAACCTAAATCAAGATTTCATGCATAATAATTATTGAACTTTGAGCTTTATAGTAAAAAAAAACAACTAAAATATGATATTTAATGTAGGGGTTGCTTGGGATTTGGTCTTGATGAAAGGAAAACTAGATCATTCTAAATTGCAACATCTATGACCACATCAACCTCCTGTAATAATTTATTGTAATTGTTGCCCAACACTACAATATTGAACCTTAAGCTTCTTAAAATCCCACCATCCATTCAAATGGAATACCTAAAAATGTTTGTAGAAATCCACAAAGTATGTTCACAACCATGAAATACAAAACAACCAACATGTCATTTGGACATGAATTATTGTGCAAGTCAAGATTGTTGTTATTTCTTTTTACCTTTGTTACAACCAAAGGCAAGTTTGTACAAAAGACATTCATAGAATGAAACTAGAATTATAACCAAATAGATCTAATTGGGCATGAAAACTTGGATTTGTTCCAAAGTTTGTGATATCCAGAATGCTACAAATTCTTTTTCATTTATATGTTCTTGTGACATGCCTAGGCAATTAGCACACAACCCATTAAGTCATATTTACATTCTATGCCATGTAACAAGTTTTAACATATCCAAAGTATGGTTGCAAAGGCCAACCTCAACCATGAAAAGCTCCCTCAAGAAAATGTAGTCAACTTGAGTGTGCACCAAGAAGATGGACAACATTTCAAATAACACATTGACTTCAGTTTTGTCATGTTGCAAATAATTAAGAAAACATTTATGTGGCCATTGTTAACCTACTTTACATAACTACAAAAAAAATCCAATGAAACACATTCATTACATACCATTTTCAAGGTACATGCAAGTTACGATGGCCCACTTTTGTGACAAAATGATGTTTTTTCCCTGGGTACCTTTTATTCAAATGCATATGGTGATTAATATATCCTTAAATTTATTAATTGAAATTTGGATCTAAATTAATAATTTCATTATAAAGAGAGTTGTGTGATCTTTTATTGATAAAAAAATCATTTGTTAATAGTAATGGGCTTTTGAGGTTGAAAAATATGAATTGGTCGTTTGACTAGAAAATCACAAAATAAATAAATTTATATTGATTCACATTCCAAATTTGTTATTAGGACTTAATATATAATGTAGTACAAGATGATAAACTCATATGAAAAATCTTTTATTTGAAAACTTTAATCATTTAATAGTTAAGGACTTTTGAATGGTTAAAATTTGATCATATTTTCATAAATGCATATGAGTTGCAATTTTTATTTGTTTTTCAAATTTTTTGTCCCAAAAAATATGTTTTTGAAAGTTTTAGATGGGGCATTACTTTTATGGACTTTGTGGGTTTTCCTTTTAGGATTTCCAAATTAAAAAATGACATTAGTTACATTAAATACAAGTTTTCACATATATTTGGGAAGGTTTGTAGGGGATTGAACATATATTATTCAAATATTGGAGTAATAATATTTTCTAAAGTAATAACCATGTCCATTTGAAACATTTTAAATAATTTTGTGTGGACCTGTAGGGAGTGTAAAAATTATCGAAAATGAACCATTTGATTATGCATCTACCCTTTAGCATTTGTGCAAAACTTGTTGCCCTTGCATGGTCACAATTCACCATAACAAACAAGCAACATCAAGGTCATGATGACTCCACTTTATTTTTTGCAAGTAGTCATGTGATGGGTGTTGCCATAAAAATTCACAACAAATAAAAAATATTGAAGTCATGATGACCCCATTATGTTTTTACAAATAATCATGTGATGGGTGTTGCCTTAAACCCTCATAGCAAACAAACAACATCAAGGTCATGATGACCCACTTTGTTTTTTGCAAGTAGTCTTGTGATGGGTGTTGCTAGGAAAATATAACCTAGTTGAAATGAGTAACTATGTAAACTAACAATTTATGGAATTGAAACTTAAAGGATTGTGAACCATTTTTATAGCCAAAATTTGATACCCAAATGTATCCGATGCTATTTTCAGAGGGCTTTCGAAAGGCATGAGTTTGATGTACCAAGTATTTAAAGACAAGACTAAGAGGTGAGGAACATCTACTGCATCCTAGTTGTTCTTGTCCTTTATGAATTACTACCCCATGCCTAACTTTAATATAATCAAAGGCTTTTGCGAAAGAAGAAAAGAAACCTAATGTCGTGATCAAAGGGAGGAAAGGAGGAGGAGGGGGAAGAAAAAAGAAGCCTACGTAGGTTAGTTTCCAAGAATTTGTGAACATGTTGTTCGAAATTGACAATTGGAATTATCGCTATAATGTAAAGATTAGGCTTTTATGTGTTTGCTTTCATCTTTGAAAACACATTACAACAAACCTTTTCTTTTGAGCACGATCAACTAGCATAAAAAGGAAAAAGAACATTGCATGGCACCCCCAAAAGCCCTAGCTCCAAGGCTGAAGCTCTCAACAACCCCACAAATTGCATCATAGCTTACTTATTACTCAACAACAACGACAAGACCCTTATTGTTTTTTCTCTTTCTTTCATCTCAACCCAAACACCTAAAAACTGTAATAAAAAATGATGGCCCCCAAGTATGACAATAATCTACCCATCATCATCACATTTGCTAGAAACAAAGTTAGAATGATCATCATAGATAAACTAAACCCTAAAAAAACTTATTTCTCACCATCTTTGTTAGTCCAATCAATTAGTCTTGTGCTACAATCTTCTTCCACAATTCATGCAACACATCATTCTAGGGCTTGGAGGGAAAAATAAAAAGGAAAAAGAAAATTTCTATCATGAAAATGTAGAGAAGGTACCATTATGTAGGAGATACCTAGATGTGTATTATGCTAATTTGCGTGAAAGAGTCAATGCAATCTTTAAGAGAAGAAGAAGGGTCGCCACAACAATTGAACTTGCTACACAACATTCGCCATCACTGCTGTTTTTTAGAAAAAAAATGAAAAAAAAACTGCTCAAATTCCCATCATTTCGGCACATAATTGTTAAACTTTGATCATTTTGGCACATAATTGTTGATTGGTCGACCATTTATAATTATCATGGTCATGCTGTAATTATTTCAATGACGAAAAAAAACCCTATACTTGGTCTACATAAACCAATTTTGCTAATCATTGTCATTGGAAGAAATTAATTTCCAAAATTAACAATTGCCACCCACCAACATCCCCACAACCATTATTGTTACATTTCAAGGTGAGAGCTTGACTTTTATGCATTTTTGACCTTCTAAATCTCCTTTTTTTTTCATGTTGATGGTTTTAATATTTGTAAGATTAATTTTGTTGTAGATGAAACAACATTAAATTCATGAAATCATACGTAATTTTCACAACACTAATTTAAAATCTAACAAAAAAAAAATGTAATCATAATTTCATGAAAGACCTTGTTCACATCATGTCACACCATTATTTTCATCACAAATAATAACAATGCGAGTTGCCACAATTATTTACATACTTTATGAATTTTGAGCAAAACTAAATTTCAATGATAGATGTAAGTAAATATGCAATAATCAACCCCAAAAATCTCTAGCAAACTAAAACATTTGTCTTTAGTCTTTTAATTGCATTTTTTGGATGCTATTGTAAAAGAAGAGTCCATTCAATTAAAAAACCCCAAAAGATCAACATTTGAGTCTTGAGTTTTTATTGCATTTTCTTAAAAGATTGGTGGAAGAAGATTTAGTTGGATTTCAAAACCCCAAAATATCAACGTTTTTGGTCAAGTGAATTTTGGTTACATTTCAAAAAACAATGGTGGAAGAAGACTAGGTTCAATTTCAAAACCCAAAAAGTTTATATTTGTGTCTTAATATTTTTGCATTTCCATTCAGAATGATCGAAGAAAATTTAGTTGTGATGTTGGTTAACACTCAAGACATTGATGTTGCAACTAATCAAGAATGTCGCAATCTATATCAATCCTCATACAAGGTTCAAACAATATTAATCCTCATTTCAAGCTACACAACAAGTTTTGTGAAGATGAGATGATTCATTTGATTTTTCATTGCACATGTCAATAGTAAAAATCATAATCAATTTGATAGTAGAAAACCATATGTGCCCATTTGCACAAGAGATGTGAAAACTTGATGTTGGAAATAGAAGAAGCAAACAAAAGAAAAACACCATAACTTTTTTCAACAAGTAGTACATGATTTGTACTTTCGTAAATCCCCAATTACACTATAGTCTCTTCAAAACTAGAAAGAACTTGTAGAGTTTTTCTAGTGTTATATGAAGAGTGCATACCTTTGAAAATTGCCAAAAAAAAACAAGTAGATTTTTTTGGGTGCATGTGGATAGCACCTTACCTTAGGCCCTAACAAGGCAATTGTTTGAGTCCTTGCCTTGTTAGGACCCTCATCCCAAGAACAAGAAACTCTATTCTCAATCCGTACCTTACATTGAGGGCTAGCTTGGGGGAAGGAAAGCCGTGATGGGTCCAGCCCTAGGGGTCCCGAACTTCCCTCCCCTCCCCCCGGGCCCGAACGAGCGTCGACTAGGTCCTGGACACGGCCCTTCCTCCTTCCTGTGCTGCGCAGGGGAACGAAGGAAGCAGCAGCCTGGGGTACGTAGCATTTCTCCTTGTGATCTGTTCTTGTGCTCTTGGGGGTGATCATCGCCGTTTCGCACATTTTGTTGTTGTCTGGGGTGGTTGGTGCCTAGCTCCTGCTTCTCTTGTCGCTGGTTTTGGGTATTGGGTTGCTGTAGTTTTCCAGTATTGGAATGAGATTGCAACACTTGCCGTGGAGAGGAAAGCAGTCGGAGGATTGCGTGTGGGACGTGGGTCCGATTCGGGTGTGACCACAGATCCGAGAAAGAAGAGGTGAAGGAGAGACACAGAAAAAGAGAGGGAGAACGAGAGATAGAGAGATAGAGAGAGGAGGAGGAGGAGGAGAATAGGATGGCGTTGAAATCGATACAGAGATCGGCCACTGTTGCATTTGCGCCGATGGCGCAGATGATGGCGGTGGGAACAATGGCAGGTGCCATAGATCTGAGCTTCAGCTCGTCGGCGAACTTGGAGTTGCTGAAGCTGGATTTCGCCAGCACGGAGTTGGATCTGCCAGTACTCAGCTCATGTGTCACGGTAGAACGCTTCAACCGCTTGTCATGGGGCACCTTTGGAGTAGGAAGCTTGGAGGAGTTTCCTCTGGGCGTCATTGCGGGTGGTCTTGCCGATGGTTCCATCCATCTCTGGAATCCTGCCAAGCTCATCAGGTTGGCTTTGTTTTTTTTCCTCTAGCCCAACCCCCTAACCCTAAACCTTTCTTCTTCCGTTTTCATGCATGCGGCATCGTCTAGGGTTTTTCCAAGCACATGCTCTCTCTCTCTCTCTTCCCCCCCACCCCTTCCTCATGGCTCTTGTCTTTAGAAACTCTTTGGACCCAGCTTTTGGAAGCTATTCTGCAATAAAAATTTTGCATTACAAATTTACTGCTGAGATTTATTGCGTGTTACCTCTTGTTGTGGGCAGTGAAGATGAAGCTGAAAGAGAAGCAGCTGCAATTGCAAAGCCACATACACATACTGGTGCTGTGAGTTCAAGAGCTCTCTTTACTCTCTTACATTTCTCCTCTTGCAATAGTAGTGTTACTTACTCATCAGTTTCCATTCTGTGAAGAGATCAGCTTCTTCTTCTTCTTCTTACCTATCTCTCTACCTTTTGTGCTGTTCATCTCTGCTCAAGAAGAGCCTGCATATAGTCGGATCCAGATTTCCTCATGCAAAACAGGGGATTTCTCAAACTGAGGGAAATCAATGCTTTGATTGCAATCCATGGTGCTGTACCGATTCTTAGGTTTTCATGGCTGCATCTCCTTAATCACACCACCAACAATTGCTTTGAAACCCAAACCAACATGGAATCACCTTTCTTCAATCCAAAGAAGTGGCAGAGGAAGAAAGCTCCTGACACAAGCTAATTGCTTGGCATCAATTGAGAAAGCAGTGGCAGAGGCAGAGAAAAAAAAATTCACTCAAGAACTGCTGAAATATGCTGAAAACAACAAATGGATAATGGAGGATTTGCTTTCAGGAACACAATTGAAGATTTTGTGATCTTCACATTTGTTGCAGAAGTGAGAGAACTTGGGGTTTTATGAGAAAAGGAGCGGCAGCAGTATCTTTCTTATGTTTGTGTGATTGGAACATTCTAGGTCCGGGGACTGGAGTTCAACGTGTTGTCACCACACTTGCTAGCATCTGGAGGAGATGATGGTGATTTGTACATCTGGGACATATCAACTCCTTCATCTTTGTCACATTATCCTTCACTTAGGGTGAGTGAGTGAGTGAGTGAGTTTTTTATGCAAGCTTCTGTAGAAGATATCTGCTCACTCACTTGTGGTTGTTACTTTTCTCTGTCTCTCTCTCACTCTCTTGTTCCTCCTGGGTCTGATTTTTTCTTTCCACCATCTTCAGGGTGGCATCCAAGGTGAATTGAGTTATGTGTCTTGGAATCGCAAGGTGCAAAACATCCTAGCATCGACATCATTTAGTGGAACTTCTGGTGAGATGGTGGTTTTGTCTTGTGCAAATTTGTTGTGTTTCAGTTGCTTTGAAAGTGGAGGATTAATCCATTGTTGTAGCGGTCTGGTTGTCATAGAAGGCGGAGTTTTTTTCTTTTCCTGCATGTGGCTGTGCCATTATTGAAAGCTCTTTTTGTTGTGTATGTGTTTTGATGGGTTGTAAAACAGTGGTCTGGGATTTGAGGCGTCAGAAGCCAGTTATCAGGTAACTGTGCAACTGCATGACTACTTTGGGTTATGGAAATTGGAATGATGCTCGCTGTCACCTAATTCATAGTTTTTTGATGCAAGTAGGGTTTGTTGGAAATATTCTGGCAAAGGTTTGAGATTGGTTAATAATGAATGCTGCAGTTTCACAGATCCAACAAGCCGACGCCGCTGTTCCACTTTACAGTGGAACCCAGATGTTGCAACCCAGCTCATTGTTGCATCTGATGATGACCGTTCACCTTCTTTGCAGGTGTGTACCAGAGCTTGCATTCTTGCTCCTCAACCACCCCTCCTTTCTGGTTGCCAGTATGGACTTCCTTGTTTAACACATTTGTAGTGTTTGCTGTTGCATAATATTTTTGTCCCTTATGTGAGCTTGTGTTGTTTTGGCTATGATGAAGGTCTGGGACTTGCGGAATTCAGTCTCACCTTTGAAGGAGCTTGTTGGACATACGAAGGGTAACATTTGCTGGCCTTGCTCAAGGGCCTGCCTGCCTTTGAATAAGCTGAAGGCTGATTGTGTCTTCAAACATTTGCCAGGAAGAATGTAGAATCGCTCATTGTGAAGAAGAAATGATATATGTTGATGGTATTTTGGGATTGTTGTTTCAGGAGTGCTTGCAATGGCATGGTGCCCAAGTGACAGTTCTCTCTTGCTGTCTTGTGCCAAGGACAATCAAACTCTCTGTTGGGACACTCTTTCTGGACAGGTCTCCTCCTCACAAACCTTTCAAACCTGAGGATGTGACCCACACCCATTTGCAGAGCATTTTTGGTTGGGTATTGACTGTGTGTTGCAGGTTGTTGATTTAGTTGCAGGAAAGCCAGATTGTCAAAGAGGGGAGAGCTCTTGAAGAGAGAGAGATGGACTTTAGTTCATTGAGAATGGAACTTTTTTCTGTTGACTCTAGTAAAGCTGACTTGCTTTCAGGTCCTGTGTGAGCTTCCTGCTAGCGGCAACTGGAATTTTGATGTGCAATGGTCACCTTGCACACCCGGTGTACTGTCAACCTCCTCGTTCGATGGCCAGATCGGTATTTACAATATAGAGGTACTTGATCTATAGACTCTGATGGTTTCCGTTTGTGGCCTCTCCAGCAGATTTTGTGATTATGTCTCTTATTGATGTTTATTAATCTGTGTAGGCATGCAGCAGAGCACCATCGAATCATTCTCTTTTTGGTGGAGACCTGAGCAAAAATGACTATTCTACAGGTACTGCTGCTGGAACCTATGTGTTGGTTAATCCGGTATTTCAATTGTGGCTATCTTTGATGTTGCATGCATGCTTCAGTGGAGAAACTTTTGAAAGCTTGAGGATTAGGGAGTTTGCATATCATGGGAGTCAATATGGTTGTGGTGGGGATGCAGCACTGACAAAGGCACCCAAGTGGTTGAAGAGACCTGTTGGTGTCAGCTTTGGATTTGGAGGCAAGCTTGTGTCATTTTATCCAAAGAAAGGCGCTCCAGCAAGCTCAGAGGTAATTGAGGGAAAGACAAAGGGAGGACTTGTGGAGGCCAGTGTACTGATGCTTGTTTGAATATAATGAACTATTGGGTTGACTTTATTCTGTCTTGGGGAATGCCAGGTCCGAATCCATAGTTTAATCACGGAGGAAGGTCTTGTGAAACGATCTACCGAGTTTGAAGAAGCAATTGCCGGTGGGGAGAGGTCTTCCATGCGCAACTTCTGTGAATCCAAGGCCTCAGCTGCTGGGTAATCAAACTCATAAACATGTATAGAGGAGAGGGGGGGTGGGGGGGTTCTGAGCAATGAATTTCTAGAGAGGAAGGTCCATGTAGGTCATGTTTATGAGCTGGTCATGGATGTTTGTGGTGGTGAGGAAAGCTGACACTGAATTGAGGATGCATTTTAATGACCTCCCTGTGCAGGTCGGAAGAAGAGAGAGAAACTTGGAGCTTGCTCAGAATCTTGTTTGAAGAGGAGGCTCGGGGACAGTTGTTGTTGAGTCATTTTGGGTTTTCAGTGAAGCCCACACAAAATGGGGAAATTGGTCCCTTGGAGGACAATACAGTTGTAGGTGAAGAGTTTCTCAATTTGAGCTTGAAGGATGACAGCAGCAGCCCTAATGAGGATGCAGTGCCCGCACCTGTTATCACTGTGGAGGAGACAACTTTGGCAAGTGCAGATGATGGTGAAGATTTCTTTGACAAACTTGAGATTCCTCCAACACCAACAGACGACAATGGTCCTTCACTTAACATTCAGAGTAATGAGGAAGCTCATGTCACAGAGCAGGAAGCTGGTGACAAAGTACCCATACTTGCAGACTCTGGAGAATCTGGAGCAGATGATGAATCTGAGGCAGCTATTCAGCGTGCGTTAGTGGCAGGTGACTTCAAAGCTGCAGTTGACCATTGCCTTGCTGCAAATCGAATGGCAGATGCACTAGTCATTGCTGGTGTTGGTGGAGCTGCTCTGTGGGAGAGCACCCAAAACATCTACATCCAGAGAACTCGGAGGCAGAGGCCTTACTTGAAGGTAACACAACAACCATATATCATCAAAAGGATTTGCAAATGTTCTGATATCCAGATACTGTAACCTGCATGTCTTATTTCTTAAGATTGTTTTCTATGTGGCTTGGTTCTTTCTACAAAGTTACACTACTACCAGTGTGGTCAATGATCTGTGGGTGTCAAAGCTCAGAAAGGGTTCATGTGTGTTATTGCAGGTGCTGTCGGCCATCATCAATAATGACTTACAAGGGTTGGTGGATAGTAGGCCTCTCAAGGCCTGGAAAGAAACACTCGCCTTGATTTTCACTGTATGTATCTTTTTTTCCAGTCCTCCAGGCCTTTTTCAAACTGAAAATGCAACACAAATGACATACTTTCTGATTGTGCCTCTGCTGCTAGGTTACTGTACAAGCTTCATGCACGTGTGATGGATTACCATCTGATGTACCGTTGTACAGTATGTTGATGTACAGTGAGATCTTTTCTGGGTAGGATGGGTTTCTTTTGCATCTCTTGCAGCCGAATATGAAGAGCTTGATTGTGTGGCTTCTGCACTGAAAAGCTTTTCAGTAATTAGAAGTCTTAATTTGTGTGCATGTTGGGGTTCTGGTGGAAACAGTATGCATATGCGCAGAGTGATCAATGGACAAAACTTTGCGATGCCTTAGGTGCTCGTCTGGATGCTGGCCATGAGACATATGCAGCAACATGGTGTTACATCTGTGCTGGCAATGTGGAGAAAGCTGTGGACATCTGGGCAAGGACATTGAATGTCAGAAATGGTGGTGTGGATTTTGTGGATTTGCTACAGGTAAGAGGTGGCTGTTCATTTAAGGATCATCAGAAGTGTAGATTGGCAATGCATCGTTGGAGTCTAGATTGTAATGCATGGCTTATTTCTGAAATAACATGAGCATTGAAATGGTCACACCATTGCCATGTGCAGGATGTGATGGAAAAATCTGTGGTACTAGGGCTGGCAAGTGGTACAAAACAGGTGAGTGCATCCTTGGCGCGGTTGGTGTGTTATTATGCCGAGTTGTTGGCCAGTCAAGGGCTGCTGACTACTGCTCTTGAATACCTGAACCTGTCATCATCTGATGATGCACCTGAAGAGCTGAAAGCCTTGCGTGATCGCATCACTCAGAGTATCCAAGGTACACAAGATTTCTGATGTCTGATATTGATAATTCTCCTTTTGCTGCTGCTGCTCTTAATATGTTAACCTCAGTGATTGTGATACCATTACTACTCAATTTAAGGATAAAGGTCTGCTGGGATGGGGATTCATGGTTTTACGAAGCTCTGCAATTGGTAGATGCCTGAAAATGTGGATACATGTGACTTGGGTTGTGAACTTTTTTTGCTGCTCTAGTTGAGAACAAATGGGAAGCACCGGTGAAGGAGTTCCAGCTAGAGCCGCAGTCAAATCCACCCACTGAGAATCTTCAATTTTCCTACCCAACTCCTCAGCCAGCATCTTACTATCCGGTTAGCACTAAACTTGGAACTTCATGCATGATGAATGTCACATGTGACTTCATGCTGGTAATACTTCTTTTGATTTGCTGCAATTTTTTCCTGCTGGGAAGTGTGTGTTTCTACTTTTTGCACGAGCTTTGCTCTCAAGTCCTCATGAGGGAGGCATGTCACCTCAGTTGATGCTTCTGACATAATTCAATCTGCGATACTTGTTTCTGCAGCAGGAGACATATCGGCAAGAGAGTACCAGTTCGCCACAGTATTCGAATCCATACCAGCCAAGTCAGCACACATTCTCATCAGCGCCTTCTCACACATACTACCCCACTGCACATCCTCCTGTAAGTTGCTTGATTTTCCAATTAGGTGTTTCCTGCAAGGACATGGGAGGTTCTAGTTTTTTCCGAATGAATGGGAAAGCTTCTTGGTGCACCTCTGACTTGATCAGATTGATGACACATTGCCAGCAGAAATGAGACATGAATAGGGCTCAATTGCTCATTGTTGTATATTCTCTACACAAGCAATCATAGTTTGATTTGCTGATTTCTTCTGTGTCTTTTCTGATCTTCTCATTGAGCCTCTCTCAGCACAGTCATTTGTCTGGAATGGTTGAGATGTCTTATGCACATGACTGTTTCCCCTCCCCCCCCTGCCCCCAAGGATTTTTCATGTATTGTGAGCAGGCAATCTGAGTACAGTAAGTGTATGTGACTCAACTCTGATGGGTTTATTGTATTCCGAGGGTTGGCTTCATGACACTTTGACATGCTGATGATTCAGATGCAGTCAAATTTAGGCAGCCCCCAACTGCAACCGCAGCCTCCAACAACTTTTGTCCCACAATCCCAGCCTCTGACAGCCTTTGTTCCAGCTCCTCCAACATCAACCCCAACCTTCCAGCCATACGTGCAGCCTCCTGTGGGTCCCCCTTCTTCATTATATCAGGTATGTGCATAACCCTGTATGGTAAAGTCTGTAGCAGGTCTGGACCATCTGTCTAGGTAGGAGTAGGTGTATGGGTCTATGTCTATATAACCAGCTAGCAAGACTGAGTTTTATGTATGTTATACTTGTGGGCATGATTTTCTACAGAGAGGTTTTCGGTGTTTAGGGTAGCCAAAAGATGTGAGATGGTATGATTATTGGTATGGTCATTTTTTTGTGTTTCTAGTTTGTTTGGTGAGGATGGCAGTAAGAGCCATGCTGGTGTAGAATTTAAGTTTTGACTCCTTTGAATGAGGCAGGCTGGACAACAGCAAGTATATCCAGGAGCAGCTATACCACAGCCAAATGTCATGATACCAGGCCCTGCTGTTAGCAGCATGCCACCACCCCCACAACCTCGTGGTTTTGTGCCTGTCAGCACACCGTCAGAGCAGGCAGCAGCAATCCAACAGCCTGGAAGTCCCCAAGTCGCCAGCACAAACACCTTTTCTGCTCCTTCCACTCCTGCTGCCACAGTGCAAACTGCAGATACGTCAAATGTTGCAGGTAACTTCTCTTGTGGCTAGCTTTGTCTGTGTCAATAATTTTTCGCTGTTTTGACTCAGTGCTGCTCTGAGAGCTCACTTATAGCTCTAAGGAGACCTCACATCACAGACATGACACTGTGTACTTGGATACAGCCTAGCAATCATGTATCTAACTAAAGAAATGCAGGAAATTGATGAGTTTCTCTATCTGAGTCCTCTCTTTACTATCATGTGTCCTACAATCTGGATTTGTTTGATTGATTTACTTGATGTCCATGGGTTTTCAGCGGAGTTGAAACCAGCAGTGGCAACTTTGACAAGACTGTTCAATGAAACCTCTGATGCTCTTGGAGGTACTAGAGCTCCACCAGCCAAAAGGCGTGAGATTGATGATAACTCAAGGAAGTTGGGAACACTCTTCGTGAAGCTGAATTCAGCAGATCTCTCAGCTAATGCCTCTATGAAACTAGTACAACTCTGCCAGGCCCTTGATGTGGGCAACTATGCTACTGCCTTGCAAATACAGGTATCATGACAGTAGCTCTAATCTATGTTGACGGTTTGTTTGATGTTTCAATCTTTGTTTTATTTCCAAACTGTTGGAAGTAAATTAGAAGCTAACTTTGATACTACATATTGATGTGGGTTTACCTGCTCCTGTAAGCTCAGATCACACTCAATCCTGGTGTCTAGTTTTGCTATTGAACACAAAAACTTTGACACAAGCTTTGGAGAGAATGGTGACAAAGGTGAAATTTTTTTCCTCTGCTTTGGCAGGTGGCTTTGACAACAAGTGATTGGGACGAGTGCAGCTTCTGGTTAGCTGCTTTGAAGCGCATGATCAAAACTCGCCAATCTCTGAGATAATAGATCTCTCTTCCCTTTCAGAGGTTTTACAATCATTTCTGCATTTGGGGGTTAGCAAGCATTGTCAGTAAGTTGTGTCAGTTCTGTTTCTGTTAGTCCATACCAGTGTTGTTGATGAGTTGGGGAAGGGTAACATGGTCCCTGCACAATCAGAGTGCAGGAAATTAACAGTACCCTCCCTTGTGAGTTTCCTAGAGCTAGATATGGTCTGGACACCAGAGTGAAGTATTTGCTCTCCTTGTTTCTTTCACAAGCATTGCTCTCTACACATCAATTTTTGTCACAGTAAACTCAGTTCACAGGAGTACAGTGCCCTATTCCTTCCATAGGGAACTAGAGTGGGCTCCATCATCAAGCCCACTGTTTTGCCATTTAACATCATTGTTGCTCTTGCAGATTCTGACTGACGCCCTCTTTAATTGTCATTGTGCTCAGCACCTAGTGACAAAACTCCTGCTGCCATTTAAATAGCTGTATTTCTACCTGCACATACACATTATGGAATTCTCTTTTTGATTACAATTTCTTTCTTGTTATTCATGAGACTCATTATTTGAGTTTTTCCTCTGTGCTGATGGGTTTATTATCCTAATCAGTATTTTGTGAACTTTGAATGTGAAATCCAACATTAAATGACATGTTTGACCTGGAAGTGTTCAATCCCAAGATGTGCATTTCAATGTTTGAGGCATGAGACCTGTTGCATTTGCACGTGGATTGTATGATCCAATGTTCATGAGTGTCATTTACTGCATATTCCAAGGTTAAAAATCCAGATGTGTTAGCATAACCAGCAGGTGGTGTGGGGTGGAGCAGATTACTGCTGGTTACATCAGCCTGGGTGCACCCTTTTGCATTTGTGGTCACAATTTGCCTTAGTGATCCACCTTTAGCTCTTTCTAGTGCCACATTTTTATTGTATTCAAAGATGCAGCATTTTTGAAAACTGAGCTTCTGATGGGTTGAACAATTGCCTGAGCCTGAGGTTCACTGTGGCATCAACTTGGAAGGTCTTGCTCTAAAGAGCTTTCAGAATTGTATTGTTTGCATATGAGAATACTTAAGAAGGTTTAAGCAGATACACCTTGTACTGTAAAGACTTTTCATATGCAAGGCGTGTCTGACAAACTACTGATGCTTTCTATGTGCAGTTTCACAACACCAATATTGCAACCCTAACCAGTATCATGGCTGAGTTTTCCTGATAAGCATGAAAAACTTAAACTTAAGATGTGATAAGATGGCAGTATCAGGAAAACTCAACCATGATGCTGGTTAGCTCAAGAAAAAGAAAACCAAAGACCTTGAGAAAAAAGGCAAGCATATGAAGGGAAAAGGCCACAAAAAGGAAAACCCCAAATTTTTTTTGAAAAGGGAAACAAAGGAATTTTGAGACAAGAACTTTGAAGCAAATTGTGAACTTAGAAAAAATCTTCCCCACTTAAGAATGAGAAACCTTTGAAGAAACAGTCAATTTGTAGTTTTCAAAGCTGGAAGCTCCAAACAGAAACCCTTTCTTTATCAAGCACCTCTCTGGTTTGATTCAAAAGAGACTTTGAAGAGTAACACTTAATTCTTAAAAGAGATCAATCGATCCTGCCAATTAGGCTATGAAGAAAAGTTTTTGGAGCTGCAAAGTCGTTTCTAAGAACCTCAATAAACTGACTATTGACTACTTCCAAATTTCATAGAAATCTGAAATAATTGAAATCCACACATGGCATATGAATCATGAAAAAAAAGAATAGAGAAAACAGGAGAGAAAAGAAAATGGAGGAAAGTTCTGAACAATAATGACAACCACACCCATTCCTGAAAACATAATAGTCTGTCACAAATTCCATGTTTTTGAATAAACATTGCCCTAAAAGCAACAGAAAACTGTTGTTTTTGGGGAGGGTGGCCATTTATACCTACTAGCTACAGTTTAACCAGTTCCTTGAAATAATGTTGTAAGTTAAGTCCAAATCTGCCTAGGGATAATTGCCACCCTGGCTCCAGTGGAAAACCAAAAAAAACACCTGTCTGTATGGTAGTGACCAGCTACCATAACATCCCAATTGACTTCATCACATGCTCGAAGGGACTCAAACAGCATGTATGGTAGTGGCCAGCTACTATATAACATCCCAATTGACTTCATCAACTCTTGGTTATGGGTGGAGGTTGATGTCATCCTTCTTTCAATGCATGTACTGAGTATTTGTCACAATACCAACAGTGACAGAAAAATGTAACCATGTTGCTAGTTAAAGGAATACTGGACCATGTTGCTAGTTAGCTCAAAATACACTACAAGAGAAGAACAAGACCAAGGAAACCAAGGAAAAAAGTAGGACAAGAGACAAACAGCCAAACAAAAAAAAGGAGGAAAAAACAGAGAAATAAAACATAGTTAACTGTGTGCAAAACTATGATATTGAGTATCATGAAAGTTTCCATTTTTGCAATTCCTCAGGTTGCGAAATCCTGTGATGATGTACCCCTGCATCATGCAAGGAAATCACAGACATTTGTCATCTCATGAAGGTTGCAAACTCACACGTACTGACTTCAAAGGCCAGCAGATACGAGGCCATGAAGCGTAACTAGGCCGATGACAACATTCTTGAAGTCGACAACAGGTAAGAAGGTGACAGGTGATGGAGCTGCCTCCATCTTTTGCATGGCCTCAACTGCCATAGCATTTGCAGTAATTGATCTTGGCAACCTGAAACAATAACAGAATTGATTCAGCATTGAGCATTTTGTGTGGCATTTGTGTGAGCTGGCCTGATTGATCTATGAACCCATAGTGAAGCTCTTAAAAGGCTATTAAGAGTCAATCTGAGTGTTTACATACCCCTCATCTAACTCAGAAAAACCTATTTCTGCTCACTGAAGTGCAGCTACTTTTTTGCCAGTGCAAAAGCCATTGCCACTCACTGAAACTTTTGGCAGTGCAGGTGATCACTGCATTACCAGATTCTGGTAGTGCTGAGCACCAAATAATTGCTAGAAGGGATACCACCCTTGTATTCCCCATGGCTACAAAGAGATAGCAGGGATACCACCCTTGTATTCCCCATGACTACAAAGAGATAGCAAGGTTAGGATTTTTGTAATTGGTCACACCTGTTGCATGCTTCCCCAACAGTGCGGTGGAAAATGCCTTCTCTGTCTGCCTTGAGTGTCCGCCGCAAATCTCCGTCTGTGAAGGTACCAAGCAAGCGCTGATAGGAGTCAACCACAATAAGGCAGCCACACCCCTTGATGCTCAGCTCCACCAACTGGTCCATTATTGAGTCATGCTCTCTGCACAAGGGGATCTCCTCCCCTTTCTTCATCACATCCTGAACCTGCAACCCAGTTCATGCACCATTAAGTCAAATGTAAAGCATCCTCTTGTCATCTGGTAAAGCAAATTGGCTTCCCAACAGTTTCAGATAGATCAGGATCTCAGAGAGACTCACCCTAAAGATGAGACGTTTGCCAATGCGGCCTGCAGGGTGGTTCAATGCATACTGTTCACGTGTGAGATTCTTGGCCTGCATGAGTGCAATCGCAACAGTGTCTCCAAACAGCATTTGGATGGCAGTTGAGGTAACAGGTGCCAAATCGAAAGGACACAACTCTCTCTCCAGTGGCAAATACACATGCATGTCACATAGTTCCCTGAAATTTGTGCTTTTGAGTGAAGACACGCCAACAAGATAGGCACCTCTTGCACGTGCACAGGGAGCTAACCTGTTGAGCTCCTCCGTAGCACCACTTTTGCTGAACAGCACAAGAATGTCCTTTGGTCCCATAATTCCAATATCACCATGCAATGCATCTGTTGGCGAGAGGAAAACAGCCTTAGTCCCTGTTGAGACAAGAGTTTGTGCAATTTTCTGGGCTACGAATCCGCTCTTTCCAACCCCAGAAAAGAATATGACACCCTTGGTGTCAAGGCAGAGCTGAGTAAATGCTTGCACCTGTTTACATCCTCCACCAAAAACAATCGATTGTTTTTTCAGAGTACAACCACAGGAAGATTGATGCAAACAAAACCAAATTGAAGGCACTGATTGCCATAACTGGATCATGACGTGGATGACAGTGTGCTGCTACTTTGACCAAAGTTGACAACCAGCTCAGTGGATATCTTGGACCAATCCATACATTCATTGAAGTGACCGGTCACAGCTCTACAGCTGAAGTCAAACTTCCAGAATACTCCATTTACTGGAACCATACAGTCTGATATACAATCAATTGCTCAACAACTGAGTAAATAGCTTCATTGTGTGAAAAACACACAAACTCAATAGAAATCTCATGAACAAAATCAAAACTTCTTTGATGTTTTCACCTTTACCAGTGCCATTAAGATTCATGTCACAAACTCATTTGCTCCGCATCAACCTCAACAACTCAAACAGTGCACTTCCTGTAACATGCTTAGACTCATGGACATAATCATGATACTGATGATTGCCAACATTAGCTAAGATCTACTTCTTCTCACAGTGAGGGCAAACAGCATTTCCACATCACTGAATAATAAGTGATCACTGCTTCTATCTGCATTGCACACACTTGATTCACAGCAATTCGATAAGCCGGTAGAAAGAAGAAGAAGAAGAAGATGGCAACAAACCTGTTCATAGTTGAGATTCTTGAAGAAGTAATCGAGGAACCGTTGTTGCTCCCTAAACAGATGCTGCAGCTGCTCCACCCCAAATGTGGGGGTTTCTTCAGAGTTGTTGTCAATTGTCACCGAGTTGCCAAAGTCATAGCTGAAAGCATTGGAGCCAGACATATTTCCACTACTACTGTCTGCCGCCATCACTCATAATTGCTCACAGTCCTCCTCCTCCACTCAACACGCAAAACTACTACTATATCCCTGCATCTTCCTGCTCCTCATCCCTAAATTCTGGACTGGATAAAAAAGCCCAAGGTTTTAGATTCCTTTTCTTTTTCTCAGATCCTAAAAGATTCTGTCAAATATAACTGTATCACTGCCTGCTGTAATAAATGATGACCCTAAAAGAAGAAGCAACAACAACCACCCAAAAGCAGAAAAATGTCCCGGACAAACGATTCTCAGGGTGGGTGGGTGCAAAAACCTGTCTCCAGAGTTTCTGTTCTATGAAGTTGTTGTTGTTGTTATTGCCTTTGTGCAGCAACTTACCGACAAAGAGCTTTTTGCTATGGGGACATCAACAACAATGGTAAAGGAAAAAGGACACAGATTACAGTAGGTGAAAAAAAGAAAGACAGAAAGGCGCACCACAGAAATTCCTCACGGAAAAGAAAGAAGATGATAGGTTTTCGGTTTGCAACTCATAGATTGTTCTTCAACTTGTAAGAATAGAAGATTCTTTCAGGAAAAACCAAAAAACAAACCACACGCCCTACTTGTGAAAATACCACAAACAAACAAACAAAATAGCTCCCTGATCATGGGTGAAGAAGGACCTGCTTCCTGTGTCTCTCACTTGTGAAAAGTGCAGCAGGCGGAAGGGAAGATCTGGGTACTACTTCCAAGCGGCTTCCACGCTTGCATTATTTACAATCCCCAGCTTCGCGCCAAACTGCTTTTTGCTATGCATTTATGAGGAGTTGGATTTACATACACAGAGAGACTCGGTAACATCCGGATGTTGCCTCTTTCACACTAAAGAAGACACAAGCGAAAATGTCTGGATTAGCATAATCATGCACTAATCTCCGAACATTAGGGTTAATCCCAGTAGGGTTACAGTAAGCTTAAGCACTGAACAACGCAAAGCTTCAGAATCGGCACAAAGTCAGTCACCTACAAGCTCTTTCGTTCTTTCCTTGTTGGCGGTGCTCCCTCTCTCTCGGGCTACTCTTCTTCCTCCTCTCGTTGCGCTGGTTTAGTGTTTTTTTTAAGGTTTTCATCAGGGCTGCAAGAAGAAGAAGAAGAGGAGTCTCGAGAGCTTGTGAGGTGTACAGTACCCAAGGAAGTACCCCAGAGAAGAGATGGCTCATGTGATCAGCCTGGTGGAGCTCTTTGGGTCACAGGGTTTGTTGTTGCAGAGCAGGTGTATGGAGTGGAGGCAGCAAGCTGTGAAGTGGAGGATGGAATCCGCCGTGCAGCCGGCGCGGATGCTAGCCGTGACAGTGGCATGTTCACTGGGATCCATGGACGTGGTGTTCGTCAACAACATCTCTAGCAGCAGTAGCAGTATCAACGCATGTGGAGCAGCAGCAGCTCCCGCCGTGCAAGATGCCACGGCTCCCCCTCCCGTGAGACGTGACTGCTATAAGCGAGCACCCAGAACTGTGGCCCTTAAGATCCGTCGGGTACGGAAGCGCTCAGCTTCAGGCGGCGGGGGCGGCGGCAGCGATGAGGAAGACGGGAAGGGTGAAGAAGGCTTTTCCGAGGGCTCCGGATGCGATGATGGCTCATCAGGAGGCGGAAGCTGGGGTGGTGGCGAGAACGGAAGAGGTGGGTGGGACAACTGGGGTGAAAGCTGGAACGAGCATGAAGGAAGGAGGCGATGGGGAGAGCAATTGGGCAGTCATGCGGCAGTGGGATTGCTCTATCAAGCAGCTTGCTGGATCTCCTTCTCCAGATGCATGTACTTCGCGTTTCACAAACTGTTAGGGTTTGGGAGTCTCACAGGGAGCAAAGGAGCAAGCGAGTCCACAAGTCTTGCACAAATCTCCTCTGGGTTCTTGCACAAGAAGCCTTTGCATCTCCACCTTCCTGCTGCTGCTGCAACCAAATGCGTTTGCTGAATGGAAGAAAAAAAACATAAAACCCCATGCCTTCCAGGTACCCATTTGCTCATCATGCCTTTAGGGCTGTTGGACTGTTTCCCTTTCCTTCCAGCTCCCCAGAACTGCCATCTGTTGCAGTGCACTAGGATGCTGCTGAAGAAGAAGAAGCTCTTCAGCTTAGGTACAAATTGTGTATATTCTCTCACCCACCTTAGATCAGTGAATGCTCCTTCTATTAGAGAACATGCTACTAGGGTTCTTGATTGCAACCAAAAACCAGAGAAATTCCTGCTTGAAAGATGTATTGGAAAAACTTGTAGTCAAAACCCAATTCTTTTGTATCCTCTTCAAACAAATAAGAATTTTCAGATTTGCCTCCAAAATTCTTGAATCAGAAGTTTCTTTTCCTTCTGACAGTTCTGCCATATGAAGTTATTTTTTCTCAGGAAAGAAATATACCATGCAGCAGGTTGTTGTGAAGCAAAAGCAATGAATTTCATATACCTTAGTGTACTCTGTGCAGTTGTAGATCTCTTTCTTCAAGCAATCTGTGTTGTTAAGGTCAGTGTTTGATTGGAAAAACAGAAAACGCAATCTGTTTGCAGAAAAAGCCATATTCTTTCTATGCACATATCATGTGTATGCTATTTCTATAAGGTGGTTGCAGCACAAGTTTTAGTTTTGCAGAAGGGATAGAGAACAAACACCTGCTTGCTCATCTCTTCTTAACCCTGAAAGATTCATTCAGACACTTTATAAGCTTGCCAATCTGCGGTCACCATGAGTGACAGTGGAAGAAGAAGGGTAAGCAAGAAAATCTGATGTCAAGCTGATGAAGGTTTCAAGCAAGAAGGATGTGAAAGGTGTTGTGAAACCTGGACAACAGTTGCAACACTGCAGAGGAGATTTAAGCATGTGCAGGTGCAACACACCTCTTGAAAGACTTGCATGGAATTTGCATCCAGAGTACCTATTTTCATACAGCAAGCAGTGTTTCCTAGAACATGTGTCTTCTGCATCATAGTGGGCTAAGTGTTTTGAAATGGAGCTGGAGCTAACATACCTTTAAATGGTAGTCTTGCACCCAAGCATGTGTGCAGTTGGGTCAAAACCTAAAATTGGTGCTCTTTCCTTGTGGGTAAGCATGGAAGAAAGTGCACTGGACTGATACAGATCATCTGCTATAGAGAAATTGCAAGAGAAAGACAGTCTTGCACACTCTTGAAGCCAAAGGAAAGACCTCTCTAAGATAATTTTGTTCCAAGACTGGCAGGTAATAGAAACACACATAAGGAAAGGGGACTGCATATGCATGACCTTGAAGCTGTGCTTGAACTGAGAAATGAGACATGCATTTTGGTCAATCACAGCACAAGACTGAGAAGCTTCCTACCACCACAACACAACACTGGTGTCTGTTAAATGAGCTTTACTTGTGTCTTTGACCCTAGACCACCAGAACTGCAAATTTGGGTTCCCAACAGGAAAAATTGTCAGGGTGGACCCTGCCACTTTAGACTAAGTCAATGCACATCAAAGAGTTTCCAAACTTTGTGGTGATCAATCTCTCAATGAGACCATGATCAGCAACAAAAAAAATGGCAAATCACAATGAAATGTGACAAACTCTGTTCAGTGTGCATCTGCCACCAAGTCAATGCACATCAAAAGTTTCCAAACTTTTGCTGTGATCAATCTCTCAATGAGACTGTGATCAGCAATGAAAAAAAATGGCAAATCACAATAATGAAATGTGAGGAACTCTGGGAAACCTAGTAAAGTAGGAAACTAGTAAAGTAGAGCCATGAAGTTAGATGCAAAACCCGTCAACTTTTGGAGATTCAGATCTCATTCAAGAATGGGGCACAATTCTTCTTGACTGCACAATCAGAGAATGGTATCAGACATAGCCAACTGTTGCCTCATGATGATGGGTATACACACCTCCTGCTTTTGACTTCCTGCTTTCATGTTGGGCAAGGGAAGTCGGAACCTGCATCTCAGAACCACCAGGTGTTGGAGATTGAGCTTTGTATCAAAATTTCTCAGAGAAAAATGTCATGCGTAATCCATGCCACAAAATGTATCACAAACAAACCCACCAGAAACAACTCTAAGGAAGGAAGAGAGACCTTGCTCATCCATTAAGTAAATTTGCATTGTTGCCTTGATGATGATGGGTATGCACACCTCCAGCTTTCACTTCCTGGCTTTCACTGCAGGCAAGCGAGTTTTGGAACCCACATCTCAGAATCATCAGGTGTCAGAGATTGAGCTTTGTATCAAAATTTTGCAGAGGAAAACATCTCACACATAATCCATGCTGCAAAATGTATCACAAAACAAAACTGCCAGAAACAACTCCAAGGAAAGAAGGAAGAGAGAGAGAGAGAGAGAGAGAGAGAGAGAGAGCTCATCCATTAAGTAAATTTTCAATTGGTTTCCAAAAGCATGAGAAAGAACCAACATGTCAGAGGTTGATAAATGCAACAAAGGTTTTGTGATGGTGGGTACCTGACAGAGCAAAGACATACCTTGTCTGTAAAAACTCAAGACTGATCAGAACAGCAGTTACATGAGAGTGATGATGATCAGTACCAAAATGCAATGACAAGAACTGTGGAATATCAGAGACTGATTCATCATCGGGTAAGCAATTTGGAGCTGAAGCACAGAAACACAGAAACACAGAAACACAGAAACATTGTGTTGGAGATTTAAGTGGGGGTAATAGCGCTTGGAGTGCGCATCCCCTTCGCTTTACTGATACTTGAGAATTTCTCAGGCAAAATCCTAGACTGGTGGGACTGTTTGTCCAAATGCTATGGTGATGGAGGGGGAGAGAGCGAGCTCTACAAGAAGAGCTACTCTACAACCCTGTACTGTACACTTGGGTAATCTATGGAGAGGAGGGAGGGAGAGGCTGAGGAGTACTTTCGATTCTCAAAAGGACTCTCTTGCTGCATTTTTTTAGGTGCTGCTGCTGCTGAAGTATCTCTAATGTACATGCTGTGATGCCACTAACCTGCTGTGTCTACTTGAGTGATCCTTTTGGGATCCTAAAACGAGACTGGCTCTAGAAGCAGCAAGCGCTGGAGTTTGTCCCAGTGCAATTTGTTGTGAAGATGTTCTCAGCCCTTGAAGACCTTGAAGATGTGCACCGATGCCGGAGAGAGCAGCACCGGATGGTCCAATATCTGCAGTATTCACGCTAATGACGCCTGAGGGTTCTGCTGCATTCCTTCGAAGATATCTCGACATTTCTTCTGGAAAATTGATAGTGGGCACAGCTGTTTTGAGCTTATTGTCTTCCTTCTTCACTTGTTGTGCTTGCCTTCGTTGCTGGATCTCTAGTCTCAGCACGTGATTCACAGCTTTGGCATAGCTGCGAGGATCATGGTCCCTGGAAATGCTACCTCCGGAGCCGTAAGAGGTTGGGTTGCTCATAATCTCCAATGGGTGGGGGTTGTTCAAGAATGCCCTCTCTGCAGCTTGATCTCCAACAGTAGGCGGAGACGAAGAAGAAGAGGAGGAGGATCCTCCTTGAAACAGCTGACTAGACTGTGAATCGGATCTTCTTTTTGGTTGCCGTACGGCATAAAGCCCACTGCCGGAAGGAAGAAGTGGGTGGCCAGGAGCTTGCCGGGCGTCTGGCTGTAAGATGAGCATCTGTCCCATGGGTACATACAGTTGCCTCTGTTTTGCAACCCAAACACAAAAGAAATTGCAATCAGGTAAGGTGAAGAAGAAGAAGAAGAAGTCCGAGCTTGTTGTTATTGCAAGAGTCCTTGACAGCAGTTTGGCGATCAATGGATAATTAATTCTATCACTCACGCTGCAGTTTTTCTTGAAGAAAACTTGGTTTGAAGAAACAGTAGTAGTACCTGATGAAGGAGACAGGAATGATTGCGAAATCTTTGGCTGATGCGCTTGAGGATTTCCACAATTTGGTCAGGGAAGTCGCAAGCAAAGATGCGAGGAACAAGATCTCCAGCGATGACAACAGACTGAATGTGGTTGGGCTGCAATCCCAGTCGCTTGAGCAGAGTATCACCGCCGCACATCATTTGCGGAGCACCGAAGGTGTAGACAGGTAGCAAAGCCGAAGCCGGCACCACGCCACGAAAGCGGAACATGAGAGAGAGAAGACCCCCCAAACTTCCACCCAGCGAATGTCCTGTGAAGTGAAAGCGTGCACGCGCTCCGTGTGTTTTGATGTGCTCTTGCACTAAAGGCAACATCTGCTCGTACATCGCTTTAGCTGCTTCATATATTCCGTGGTGTACCACAGCTCCTGTGCTCGGATCCTGGACACGAGGAGCAAAGACTCTCGCAGATCAGTTCACTGAGAGCACAAGAAACTAGAGCTTCACAGCAGTTTTGGCTATGCCCTTTCTTCTTTCTCGATGCGTCAATTCTGAGGACTAGTAATAGAGGAAGTGAGAAGGCATGCAAGCTTACTTCAAAATGGACTGGTTGAAAGAGAATGTTTGTCCGCCACGACGCCAGACTCTCAGAGCCCTGCATTGAAATGTGAACAGATTATGAGACCGGGATGCTGCAAGTGGAGAGAAGAAGGAAATGCTCTATTCCTATGTCTTGCAATCAGCGAGTTCGCTTGGAATTCAAATTCACAGAGATTCCGCAGAACGAGCGAGCAAGCTCGTAAAGAAAGAATGAGCTTGCAAGGTGCGCCTGAGTCGACCTATTTGCATACCTGAATTGCGAAGATGCGAGTGGCGGTGTCTTTTTCATCGCAAACAAACCACTCGCAAGGAGTGCAGGGAAATGAAGGCTCTGATTGATCTCCTCCTCCTCCTCTCTCAGCTTTCCTCTTCTTCTTCTCGCAAGTCGCATTGGCGGAGGAGGATGTGGATGCGACATCATCATCATCATCAGCAGCAGCAGTGGAGGAGGATAGCTGAGATTCTAGTCCTCTACGTATAAGAACCTCGGCAACCGTAGCTGCGGCAGTGTTCTTTGAAGTCTGGTGTTGTTGCAGGTAAGAAGCCGCCGTGGCCAATGCACGAGCAGTTTCTGGACTTTCCAATGAAGCTTCGAATCGCTTAGCTTCTTTTTCGTCTCGCATAGCTGAATGTGACTTCCGAGCCACTTCCTGCACGGATTGTCCTCCTCTGTCACCGGCTGCTGCTGCTGCAGCTTCTTTCAGCGCAAGCGATGAAGTCACAAATCTCAAGTTATGGAACTTGTCGAGCTCATCTGGCTGCAAAATCCAATTGAACAAGAACAAGAACAAGATCCACGTTAAATCAACAACACAAAGAGCTTCGCCTTCAATTTGTCTGATCCTGCAAATGAACAATTGCATTGCAAGCTGACTCTGGACAAACCTTGAAGCTCTCCCTCGAACGACTTCCACAAAAGCTTGCATTCCATAGATCAAGAGCTCACAAAACAAACGCAATTTCGAGAAAGCATTGTTTAAGAATGAGGCTGGTTGATCGAGATCTAGATCACAGACCTTGATATCGGCGATGATGTACGCGAGATTGCTCACGTAACACATCTTCGCAGCGTCTTTCAGCTGCGTCACAGGAACGCGGTGCAGGTACTTGGAGAAGGACTCTTTCGTATACTCCTTGAGCTTGTCAGCACCTCCGTCCTTGCAGCAGGTTTCGGAGGAAGTAGACGACTGCTCCCAGCTCTTCCAGTTGGCACCATCAAAGGCTATATCAGCGGCCGTTGCATGACTGAAGGAAGAATTGATCTCAGGATTCACCGCGTCCACCTCTTCTCCAGGGGAGGAGGATCTACGATCGCTGCTGGTACTAGACTGAGGATTGACATGACCTTTGAACCAGAGAAATTCAAGGGACGCAGGCACTTCGGTCTTTGAAGTGTTCACCAACGTCGGCAATGGAAGACTTAAAGAAGCTTTCACAGTTTGTGACGTTATTTTTCTTGGCGCCTGGACATGAGATTTAGGTTCTTTTGTAAGTGACCTGCAATTCTGTAGCCGTTTTTGCAGTGAAGTCTCTACACTCCGATGCTGAGGTAATGCGGCTACTTGGCACATAAGTGCCTCCATACTCTTCTCTTGGAAACCTTAGACACGAGCGCAGTGAATGGAATGAAATAATTCTTCTGCTGCTTCTTCTTCTTCTTCTTCTTCTTCTTCACAGACAAAATCTGTACTAAGACTAAAGCTCCTGATCTGTAAGACTAAAATCTCCTGATCAACGCTGCTCTGAATTGTCGACAAGTTAATAAGATTGGAGAATTGAAGATTGATGAACCTGGTGCTATAGAAGAACTACTACTCCCTGGTGACCTTCTTCACACAACCAGCTGCGCTAGTACACAAGAAGAATCTCTTATTTGGACGAGCTTGCAACAACTTGATTAACAACAGCACGTAAACAAGCTCCACGAACCGTAGATCAAAAGACAATGTTCCTTTACTGCAGTAATCTTCATTGAGGACCAAGCACAACTAGAGAAGAGAAGAGAAGAGAACCAAGTCTTGCAACAACTTAGAATGTGAATTTATGTTGAAGTCTGGATACACAACAACAACAAACACGGTACTACTGTCTTGACTGGAGAAAGCGTGGGACTACGAAATTAAGATGGCTGGGAGATCAATTTATGTACGATTGCATGGGGGAGTTGGAAAAGAGAAATGGATCTCTCTGTCCATGCGGAAGACCGATGATGTCGGGCAGACGTCGTCCCGAAATTTTTGCTTTGCGTGCACGCAATTAAATGGAATTTTTACACTGCAGCAGCAGCAGCAGATGAAATGCAAAACAACTTCCCTTAAACAGAACCCCCCGCCCCCCGGCTTCCCATCTTGCCGCAGCCGACACACATACACTTGGAGAGTATAACAGCCTAATTTGACGATTTTCTTCCCTATCTTCTTTTCTTCTTTTCTTGTGCTGATAATTGAAGAAGCGGGGTTTCCTTCGCTTCTTCTTGATAGGTGGGGTACCGTCTCATCTTCCCTCCCCCCGTCTTCGTCTTTTAAACTTTCATAGCAAGCCGCTCGGTAGGCAGTCACTCGGTTTTAAACAGCTGCCGCCCCTTCTAACCTTGAGGGAAAGAACACAGCTGCCAGAAATAGAAGTCAGAGGAGCAGCTCTGCTTGTGTGGGCCCCGTGTCTCCCCCGCCTCTCCACGCTCTCTCCTCTTGGCAATCCCGGTCGCCATAGCCGTCGCTGGTGCACTGGACCAGTGCTTAGCGCCCGCCTGCCAAAGGCGGGTAGCGGAGGGAGAGAGACGACCGATTACGGACGACCGAGAACGCACTTGTCGTTAGCGTCGCCACCGGAATTGTCGTCACCTGCTATACATTCTGTTCAGAATCCGTGGCCACCGAACGAACAGAATGCTTCATCGCCTGTGATCAATTACGTTCAGAATATGTCGCCACCACGGCGGAATGACGAGCCAGCGTCTTTTAACTCTTCGTATTCTTCTTGTTATTCATTGACTGGTCATGTTTTACTAACGCTGGCAGCTCGTCTTTTACTTACCTTCTCGTCTTTTCAATTCAGTTGCGCCACGGAAATGAAAAGAAAGCGAGTAGGTAATATCGACAACAGTACCAACTCAGTTTCGTAGATGAAATGTGTTGACTGTTTTTTGTTCTAGTGACTTTTTCAAGACCTTCTTGGATGAATCACGTTGAATTTGGTTAGAATGAACGACTGCAGGGACTTGGATGACTGAAATTATGTAGATGAAATTTTGACCACGCCGCATTGCCGGTTAACTAGCTCGTAAGGAGGAGACCGCTGGACGCTCGTGTTATTACTTTTTTTTTCTCTTTTTTTTACCTACTGGGTTTTTGATAGTTGTTTCACTCGCCTTCGTGGATGAAGAGTGTTGACTGATTTATACCGACTCCGTCTGTCCGCCTCCTGTTTTAACCTCTTTTCATACCGTGGTTTTACTTCCTCTGCGATAACTAACACGGCTACATGGATGAAAGTTTTTGACCCGTTCATTTTATTTTTGTTTTAAAATTTTGTTTGGGGCCCTAGTATCAGAGTTTTTTCTTCCTCAATTTTATGATATCAAGAATTTGGCTAAGTCTTTCAACAAATTTATACTTGAAAAAAATAATTCTGGAAATTTTGCAAAACAATTTGGTTGAAATGATACAAAACTTGTCCCAAAAAATCATGGATCCCCATGTTGTACATTTTCTCCCCAAAAAAGAATATTCAAGAATTTTATTGAACTACTTGGGATCCACATTGCTTTGCATCATTATTAATAAATAATATTAAGATAAATATCATTGACATGAAAAGGCACATGCTAATCTTTTGAAAAATATTCATGTTGATGACTAGTTCGATAGGAAAGGGAGGAGGTAGCTCTATAGGAAAGGAAGGAGGTAGTTCCATTTTCATATGATCCTTCACATTTTAGCAAACTGAAATTCTCAATGGATGACTAGGATTACAAAGGATTATGCAAAATCCTCTCTATACCAGCTCCAAGAAAACTTATCATTGAAATTTCTAGGATCTCCCCCCACCCCCCTTTTTTCCAAACACCAAAGTGTTTATTTACTTATTTATTTTTTATTTCTCTATTTTTGGATTTCCATTTCAAAGAGTTGAATGGATCCTCTTTCAGAATGGAATGTAAATATTATGGACCCAAGAATTGATTTAGGGAAATTTGATATGGCCCTTAATTATTAAAACCATGATTAGAATATTAAATAAAATTGAAAGAATATCATTTAAATTTTAGATTTACATTTGTGATACATAAGGCACTTAAAGTGTGAAGTCAGAGTTCCCTAGGCACAAGCTTAATTTTAGAGCTATGGTTAAGCTATCAACTTTGCCTTGAATTTTCTGAAATGGGATTGTCTTCACACACGCTTTGAAAGTCCAAAGTTAGTTGCAAAAGAAACCAGGTTATTGTTGTCCTATCAAACAAGGACCTCATACAACAAGTGTTTCTGAGTCTGCTGTGATGAGGGTGTAAGGGTCTAAGCATACCAACTCCAGACCGTGTTGTTGTCATACCGGACTCTGTATTAATAGGGACCACTGCTTGCGGCGGCCTTGGGTTTCCTGTTCATGGGCTCTTTTCAGACGGGTGATTCAATTCAGGATTTTTTGATTCTTTGTGTTACAAAATCTCTAAGGTTCTTCCGGACATGCAATACCAAGGAGCACCATCATGTAACAGACTAAGTTTGTTACACCCCACCTCTGGACTTTGTAGCCAATGGGACTCCGCAATCCATGCATAAGAACTTCAAGTCCCTGAATTGATGGTACATTCATTCAGAAGACTTTTTTTTTAATGTGACAACTGGGTGTTATCCTGGCATTCTGGAATCTACCAGGAAAAAAGCAAACGGCTAGTATTGCCGATTCCAAACATGTTGTAGATTGAAGGCCTTTTTTTGAGAAACAATCAAATCTTCACTCGTTCCTTTATACTATTTTCCATGTAGAGATAGGATGGGAGAAAACTTTTTTTGACTTCTTTGAAAGGTTCATTTTGTGTAGGAGAATGCCCGGGGTATGCTAAAGTAAGGGCCACCCAGGTGGCAACTGAAGGATACTGGGAACAGCCCCCCCCTATTAGGTTGGTATCCCATGTAATAACTTGGCAGAATTTTTGTTTCCTGTGAATCTCCCCAAGTATTAGGGGGAATAAAAAGGAAAGAAAAAAGGCAGGCCATCTGAAAAAGGTTCATTTGGTAACATGCAGAAATTTAGGTTTGGGTTTAATCTGCAAATTAACTTGGTAGGAGAGGTTCGGATGTTTTGAAGTTTTTTTTGGGGAAGGGGCAGGAGAGGAGGGCACTATGAAGCTAATTTAAAACATTAAACAGGGTTGATTTGTCCATACATTTAAGGTTTAGTCTTCATGTGAATTACAACCGATGTTATTAAAGTTATTCCTAAAGTCAGGAAAACACAGCACAGGAACCCCCTGTTTGGTCACATAGGGGATAGGATTTCAGAAAACAGGAAAAGAAAGTACGCTTCATATGAATCATGACCAATGTTGATAATGATCCCTTTCTATCAATTTCCATTGGTTCTTTAGCCTACCAAACCTCATTACATATTTAATTATTAATTTGCACAAGATAACAAAGTAAAATGAAATAAAACTACCAAATCTAGCCATTTCATTGGCCATAACAATTTTTTCTTCAGACTTGCACACAAGGCTATTCAACATGCTGTCTATATTAATATACTAGGTATCATAACCCTTGTGTGTCTACAGATAGGGTTAGAAAACAATCCACCCATATAATTTGCAACACTTTAATAATGGGTGTTTCCATGCATGTAATGTAGCTATTGATCAATGTTAGAGGGTGACCGTTAGCCAATTAAATTGCACCTTCACAATTGTTTATGGGTAAAAAAGGATAGGAGCAACTCGATGCCTAACATGGTTGGCCAATTCATTGCATTCCAAGTTTGTTTCTAGAAAACCGAATAAGGATCAACTCTATGCATGCAGACATTTGATTATGTTTTAAGTAGATGATGGCCCAAGGTCACACCCATTCTAGTGTTGTCAAACCCACATTATTGGGCCTTGTAACAAAAGAAAAAACAAAACCTTTCACCCCTATGCAAATCTGGGAATGAAAGGACCGAACACATAGGGTGTGTGCTTAAATGCATGGGGTCAACTTTAGGCTTGCTTGCTTGCTTGCACTTTGGCCTTGTCGTATTTGGTTTTGGCAAATTGTTTGGAAGGTTTTAAATTATAGTGCAGCACTGAGCATGCTCAATTGATTGCTGCATTGTCCTCTTTGTTACGGTTTCTGAAACGAGGACAACGATGTGGTGTCAGGAAAAGGCGCTGGCTCGGGAGAGAGGGAAATTTTGCTAAAAAAAGAAACTGAGAGGTACGAATGAAAAAGAAATCAATGCTTTTACATTCTCCACTGAAAAGGGGAAAACAAAATCTTCCTGTAAGTAGGCTACTATTGGTGCCTCCAAAAAGAAGTACACAAGGAAACTATTTACTTTTACTTTCATCAAACAAACCCGGGGATGCCGCCTGAATCCCATATCTATTTTATTTTATTCAATCTGCTGCATGTAAGGATGAGTCTATGGAACTGCTGTAATTTTCATTCGGACTCACATTTGGAGAAATATTCACTAATGTGTTATCATTGTGAACTAGGGATTTTATTTTGACAAGTTTTTATAAATTTTTGTGTACTTGGTGACCCGAAAAACTCAAGTGCAAGTCATTTCACAGGGTTCTTGTGATTAAAAAAAATGCACCAAAGTCAGAGGATTTTTTTTAAAAAATAAATCATAACATGTAGACAATACCTAGGCTCCAATAGGTTGTCAAAATGTTGCATGATTATTAAAAAAATTCTATTTTCCTCTTTGACCTCTGTGCAAATTTGGCAAATTCCTCTTGTGGACAACATAGCCAGTGTGGATACACCACAAAAAAATTGCAATAAGAAACAATTGTAAGTTTGAATTTACCTAAAAATTTTATGAAACATTTCCTATTTTAATTGTTGTTCGCTTGACTTTTGCATCCGGGATTAAGCATATCACCTACATGATAAGATACGCTGCTTGTTTGTTTTAAGGTACACAATTGTCTTTTTTACTTCTCTGTGTACTTTGAGGGGATTTCACTCCCTCCCTCCCCCTCTCTGCACAAGAACACTATGGCATTATGCCAAAGGGGAAGATCCTCTCCTATTCTTACATGTTCCCACGTTCCCATAAAAAGAGAGTCGTTTATGTCTCAGAGGAGGTTCCTGCACTAGTGGGTTCATTTTCCTGAGGTTAGGGAACAGCCTTCGGCTCACACCCTCAGGTTGTGCTCCTTCAGGAGAACTCGCTCACTTATACAAGCACCTCCCCTACAACATTAGTGCATGATGGCAGGTATGTAACTGAACCAAGGCTCCGCATTTGTCCACAGAACCATTTCTGCACATTTTATCACAAATGGTGGAAGATATGTACATAACTGAACTTTTTGTTTTGTTTTTTTGTTTTTTGCACTTTTCCAGCTTTTTTCATTCTTTTAGATTATTTGCTTGGTTTTTGTGTAAAGGGGGGTCATTATATTGTAAGCAAAATGTCAGACATTGTTGGGTTGATGTCATTTGGAAACTGAAATTTACTTTTTATATTATTTTGTTATTGAAAGAGAGCTTGAATTTATCAATGTGAGGGACAGAGAGGGCAGGCTTTTGTAATACTGTGGAGAGTATTATTATTATTTAAATATTTAAACATAATTAATTTAATTAAATTAAAATATTCAAAGATCATGGTCCTATAGGTTTCCAAAACATTTAAACATGAATCTCATAAAGGTTTGTAAATTTTGAAATGAAACAAACCACTTCCCATATTCTACATGGATTTTTTTAAAACAAATTTGGCAGTGTGGGACGAACCCAAGAAGAACAATATCTTAGAGGGGAGGAAAAAAAAATCTGAATTTGGTCCAAAAGAAATTCTATTTTTTTCAATCGAAAAACTATATGATTCCAAGAAGATTTTGCTTTCACTTTGTAAAAAGGTTCTAGCTCCCCTTTTGTCCTCTTTCAATCTATTCTTTGGTTTGCAACATTCACTCTCCAGTCCTTCATTTTGTTTTCTTCGCCTTTCAAAACAAATATGATTAGATCGAATATGTGGCCGACCTTTTGCCACGGAGGTTTTTCAATTTTGACCATTGTGGATATCTAAATTTTGTAAGCCACAAGGTCTTCATTTAAATTTAACAGATGAGTATAATTCAATTGTACAAATTCATTTCTTTATTTCTGAATACTTACGATCTATTAGAATAACCTAAATAACCCTAAGTTGCATTCTAACACTCCACAGTTTTGGCACATCCTTAAGAATTTCAAGTTTTGTATGTCCTAGAAAACATATGTAATGGAATGGGTCTGGCAACCATTCCACACAAAATTTGGGAGGAATTGGCAAAATTACCAGAAGACTATAGACCTTTAAGTCTCATCATCTCATGTCAAAAAAAAACCCCCATTTATTCAAAGGAAAAAATGCAAAAGTCACCATATTTTCAGGGGGAAAAAAGTCATATGTTGTCATATTTAGGCAATGGCTTCCTATAGGTCACGAGAACCAGGCAGGATTCTAAAATGAACTCTAGCCAATTTTGGTTCATTCCTCTTGTGGACGGTCCTCAGTTCACCCCCTTGACAAAATTGAGGAGAAAAACAAAAACAAAAAACCTGGGTCTCACCCTTCCTAGGCCGTGCTACACTTTATTATATATTAAAGATATTTGTAAAATCCCGGGCAGACCTGGCACCGAAAGCCCCTGTTTGCCTGATTCAAGGGTCATAAGTCCAAACCCGACACCGAAAAAAAAACAAAGGGTCCCAAGAGGGGAAGGCCGGGGGGGAACTGTTCACCTTATATTGTAACTCTGGTTTGTTTGTGTGTCTACGACAACTGGTACAGGTGTCCCGGCATGCGTTTTTAGCTCCAGGTTGAGGCACACATACCCGCCGCCAACGAAGACACTTGTCACTATTCTTAAAAGAAAAACACTGCTGATGAGTAGAATTCAAAACAAAACAAAACAAAATAAAATGCCTTCTTCTCTCATGCACACACCCTCTCTATCTGCACATACTCACATGACACTCAGGTGCTTTTGGTACTATGGAAGGAAGGGGCCCCCTAGAACAATGTTGAGGACTACAGTATTCCTTGATTGAGCCCCTTAGACCAGGCTCTAGGTTTGCCGAAATCCACTAAAATATGTTCCAAATGGTGTAAATCTTCTCTATTCAAAAAATATTTATTATTTTAAATTTTTTTCAAAAAATAACTTTCCTTTCCTTCATAACATAGACATGAAAAGTGGCATTACCTTTTTCATATCCACATAATATAATATGATAAAATGTTATATTATAATGATATTCAACTTTGAGATTGAAATAAATAATGATGAATTATCAAAAATCATATGGGAGGAACAGATGAGAGAAATCAAAAAGGGGAGGGGAGGGGAGGGGAGGGGAGGGAGGAGACGAGTTTCTATTAAATTAAATTGATAAATCTCAATTTTCTTGATCATTACTCTTACATCTTTTTCGCATTTTCAAAGTGAAGCTTTAATTGAACTTCAAAAACTTATTTGACTCTTAGAGTACATTCCATAAATCCAGAGCTTTTATACACTAGCCACAGGGTCCTAGTGAGGGCCCGGTCCAGAGGATGGCTATGGTACTATGGAAGGGGCCCCCTGGTAACCCAACCTCTAGGATTACCGAATTGCCCTAGTGGTGTATCTGGGGTTGCTCCTCTCCATAGGGTAATAGGCCTACTACCGAATGCACAGCAATCCCTAACGAGGCGACTGGTCTATGAGGGCCAGTTATGGAGCATAACTGGTGTCTTGAACAGAACAATTAACCATCTGATCCCACCACCATCACAGAGTAACAAAACTCCAAAACAAAACATTGCACTCGCTGCGCCGCGTATGACCACCACAAAACGAGAGTCTCATCTCGGCCTCCCAGTACCTAGGAGCCCACAAAAGTGGAACACCGGCAGACTAGCTGACCACCGATCCTACTTCCGGAAAAGAAGCAGTAGGTACAAAAGTGACATAAATAAGGATTAGTTTCCATGTGGCTCACTATAGAACTATTATCTAGTAAATAGTGATTGAAGCTTAACCGCCCCCAAGAAGACCCAACTTGTGGTTTGGTCATGTCAGTTCTGCCAATAAGATACCAATGGATTGATTCATCATGCAATTCACTTTTTCCCAAAAGAATGAAAGGAAAAAAAAATTATTTGGAATACACAAAGAAAATAAAAATAAAAATCTCCAATGCATTAATGAATACATAGAGACACCGCCATCTCTAAAAACACCAAACAGAAAAGTCAGGAACTCATACCTCCCCACTTCCCACTCTTTCTTACCCATACTTTTTCATGGCATTCAAAGTTGGCAGGATTTTGTCCATTTTTTTTGCAAGTTGTTGTCTGATATTTAATCACCACAATCAGCGTTGAAGAAAAAACCATATAAAAAACAATTGGATACTTTCAATGCTTTGATGCAAGTTGTTCATTGTGATGCCTCAAGTGGTTTAGAAATTGACCCGGTTCCTCTGGTGAAGCTTGTTGTTGCTCTGTACTTACCTTTGTTTCCCAGCCTATGGTTTCTTGTGTTGTGGTTTCTATTTCACCCATGGTGGGGTCTTTCAGCTTTTGAAGCTGATCAGATGATGCAGACAAAAGGCCTTGTATTTTGAAGCCCAAGCTTGTCCTGTGCCTATATAGTGCAGGCCTATTGTGAACCTTCTTACCGCACCTATGTCTCATGTTCAACAAATCTTGCCAACAAATTATTCTTCTGAAAAAAAAGGGAGCGCGTTTGGCAACCCCAATCTGAATGTTTTAGAATTTCAACAATTCTTTGTAAGTATATGTTACATTCAGCAATAAGTTTCAAAGTTATCTTGCGTTTTGAGTGGGGTTCAATTTTATAGTTGAATTTCAGTAAATAATTTTTAGTTTTCTTTTTCTTTTTTCTTTTTTCCTAGCTGGCCCTCTTAGGAATTAATTAGTGTTGAACACGAGTCATAATACAATCTTAAAAAAATTGAGTGAAACTTGCTCTTATGTAAAGGGAAAAAGAATCCCAAAAAAAAAAATCACACTCAAGATTAAGAATTCACATATTTGATATATAGGTCGAGTTGGGCACTATGCGTAAACGCAAACACCCCTATATAGGAAGGAAATTTTTCTTATGTGACATTCAAATTAAATGAATTATTACGCTTCAGGTTTTGCAGGACAATGTTTTTTGTGCCATGAGTTAGAAGGATTAGAGACTGTAATAAGGGAAAGAAAACTTCAATTTTCAGCCCTAAAATGTAACCAAACAGAGATTTGTTAACACTTTTGATAAATGGTTAGGTTACTTTTTTTGTTCATTTAAAAACCCAATGTAGGTTGGGTAACATTGGTGGTCTTCAACTTGCCACATGTCATTTAAATGATAGTCATAATCTTTTGGACAAGAAGATTATGCAATATAATTTTCCAAAATTATAAGATTATGTATTATGAAAAATGTTGTCATGTTTTGTTTTCAAGGTTCCCATGATATTCCCTTTTTTTTGTAGTGATATTCTGATGATGTTCCCCATGTTGTTTGTGTGTCCTTCCTTTATTGTCCCCCATGTTCCCAACTAGTTCCCCTGTCATTCTGACAATCATACCCATAAGTGTCACCAATGGAACAAACTTGTGGGTGCGCCGCCACCGCACCCTACCTGGCTCACCAAAGATGACTTACCCAGGCATATTGGGCAGCCTCATAAAATATTTTTTTATGTTGGATCAAACTTAAGAAGTTTGAGCTTTGTATTTCTTTCTTTGTGCAATTTTTTTAAACATGTTTTGGCCACGTTTTTTGTGATGTGTCAAGCAGGAAAACCGCAGTTACTGTTCCTCTCATGGGTTTTTTGATCACATGCCCCCCCTTGCCTCTTATTAAACCCTAAACCTTATTGTTAAGTTTCTTTCATTCATTAAGCATTTTTGAGACTGTGCATGAAATGGGACCCAAAGCTCCATTTTTTCTGCACGTTGTCACTTCCCCCTGGCCCATCATCACCACAACAGAATCCCCAAACTCTGTGCATTTCCCCAAAACTAGAAGTTTACACTCCCAAGAGAGAATTATAGAGCTTTTCCTTTTTGTCTCATGTAAATAGCCCAGTAGGTTGAGAGACTTCAGCTTAGGGCAAAAGTTGTGGGATATATCTCAATGGTATTGGGAACATCTTGAGGAACACATTGAGAGCTGACAAAACAGGTTGAGAATGGATTGAGAATATTATGAAAAATCATTGGGAACATGATGAGACTTTTTTTGTGGAACACGTTTGGAAAATCAAAATTCAAAACGTCCAAACCCAGGTTCACAACTGACCCAGTTCTCAGCTGGTTCTCAGCCAAAGAACTTGCCAGGTATTACTTAGGGTGTTACCTGGGCGGATACCCAGATTTTCACATATTAGATTTGAGATACCTAGCTCAATAGGAATCGGTCTGTTTTGAAATTTAAAATTTTGGTACATGGGTAGGTTATATGAATAACCCTAGGTTCACTTCTTAAGGGTTTAGGAGTAGCAAGTCTAGGGTTAGTTAAGGTTTAGGGTTAGGGAGTGTTGCTTTTCCCATGATTATATTGGTGTTCATTGCCACGCGGTCTATCATTCAAATATGTTCAATCTACTACTTTTCTTTTTTTGGTTCATCGTGTTGTTGGTGTTCATTTTGTTTTAGATGCAAATTGTGTTGCTAGTGCTCATTGTGTTGTTGGTGCACATCATGTTGCTATAAGTGTTGATCATGTTGTTGGTGGTTTTCATATTATTGGTGTTTGTCGTGTTGTTGGTGCTTCTCATGTTGTTGTAGGTTCTCCTTGTGTTGTTGTGTTCATTATCTTGTTAATTTAAATATTGCTGCTAGTGTTTATCATGTTGTTCATGTTCATCATGTTGATGTTGATGTTGATCGTGTTGTTATTATTGGTGTTCATCATGTTATTGTTGGTGTTCATTGTGTTGTGAGTCCTCACCATGTTGTTGCTAATGTTCATCGTAATCAAGGTGCTTGTCTTGTTGCTGCATGTGTTCATTGTGTTATTGTTAGTGTTCATCAACTTTGTTTAGGTATCATCACTATTGTTCATCATGATGTTTTCCCCCTTTCTATGATTGCTCTACCCCTACCCTTCCATTGTCCTCCACATTGGAATTTTCTTGAAATTGAAGGTTGTTGGTTGCTTATGGCTTTGGGAAAAACCTTTACACTTTAGGTATGTTGGTTTTTTTCCCAAATTATGTGAGTTTTGTTCCTTTTTTTCTTATATTGAAACTAATGTGCTTATATAATGCTTGGATTTGTTTGTGCAAGAATAACTTGCAAATTGGAGACATGCTTGCAACTTTGAAATTTTGCCTTGTATTGTTGAAGGACATTTTGCACATGCATGTCCTCATCAATCTTGGGCACATTGTTGGCATAATTTTGTTTGTGAAAATTGAATCATACTTGTGATTAATTCTTAAAGTGTCACATTTTCCAAAATTGGAAAAAATGTAATTGTTTGGTTTTTCAAATCTAGTCTATTAACACCCCCTAAAAATGGAATCAAATTTTCTAGATCAAGGATGTGACGAGGTTTATGAGTGAAAATGAAATAAGAAGAAAGGGAAAAACTAAAGGTGAAGGGTTTGAAGAAGTTATAATGTGACCGGACAAAGAGTCACCTGGAGTTCCATAGTGTGAACACTATGTTCATTTTAGGGTTTAGGTTTTGTTTTGAGTCATCGTCAACTTTCTTTGTGAAGGTGGCGGGGTTCATTTCATTACTGTCTGTGGTGAGTAGGAAGCTTTGTTGTTTGTGTTATGTGGAACAAGTTGGCAATGGAAGGAATGGGTGGCCAAGGGCGCTTCAAGGATGCAAAGGAGAGGAGAAGGAAACGTGGTTGGACAAAAATAAGAACGGGAGTTCGAAAGAAAAAGACAGGTCTATTTTTGGTGAAAACTATGGCAATTTGAGTAGTAGGTAGAGTTTGCAGGAATGTGTAATTGTTGTGTTGTTCTTCTGCTGGGCCAGTGACTATATCATGGTTGGCTCTATGTTCTTGTGAAAATTAGGACTTATAAAGGGTTAATGTTGAGGGATGATGATACCTAAAAGAAGTCTAAGCTATAGAACTAGGAACATATAGAAAATTGCATTTGTAGGGGCTTTGGTGGAATCTTACTTGAAATCCAATGGGTGATCCATACACCTGAATGGGAGCTAGACACCTTAGCAGGTATCTTTGGGCTGGAAAAAATGTGAATGAGAGAAACAGGATGGGAGAAATCATAGCAAGTATTTATAGATCCCTATTTCACACATCATTTTGTTTTTCTTGAGTAGTTGCAAAACCGACTTGGCATACCTTGATCAGTTGTAGATTCGTACCTAGAAATCGATTTGTTGCTAAAGGTTAGACCAAGCATTTCTCTACATTGATCTATGTGGTAAGGGATGGATTAACAGTTCATAATAAACCAAATGAACATTGAGAACGCTGACCTCAAGCCAGACCCTATTAATTCATGCACTCACAATACAAGAATTTGTTTCCAGCAACAACTAAGGACTACTACTGTAGTAGATTTAAGAGACGTTAATACGCATGTATGGTCTGAAGATCTTCATGGTCTAAAGGATCACATACTGTAGGACTCCAAAACTAGGTGTTTGTGACACTACCTATTTGTCAGGAAATAAGTTGTAAACATTATAATAGGAGTAAGGATATGAGAATAGCAAATGGTTTGTGCACCCTTTTTTTTGGTTACACAAAGTTTTTAGTTTAAAAATGAGGATACAATGTAATTAATTATGAAAAAATTGCAAACCCTTTGGCAAAAAATTTCCAACTTGGGCATTTTTGTGTGTTACCCTTGAATCATTAAGTGATGTTAAGGTGCCATAGGTCATGTGGTGTATCCTATGTGATAGTAGACTAGTAGGTCATGTAATATCAGAACAAAGAACAAGTTTGAACAAAGGTTTTGTTTCATATATCAAGAATAATCAAATAACATTTTTTAAAAATGTGAATGTAGACTATGAACAAATTGTTAAAATTTTTGAAGAAGAAATGAATAAGAACTAGAAACGTCCATTGGAAAAACTACCTATAAAGAAAAGGCTTGTAATGAATGCAAGTGAAATCTTCAATTTGTTTAGGGCCATAGATCCTTACAAAAAAAAATGTGCACTAAATAATTTTTGTGGAGAATTTGAGTTTATTAGTTGTTTAAAACCATTTTCCCATTCAATTTGTTGAGAGTATATGGCTAAAACATTTAGTAATACAATTATGCCTTTGTGTTGTTTTCCCTTCCAAAAAAACCTTCAATCAAAAAATGTTACTAGACTTTGTTGAAAAGACAAAATAAACATGTTTTACCAATTTTGGCAGAATGTGTTTCTAATACTACAAGTTTTGATTTGTAAATGTCCAAGGGGGCACATGATCAATGTCTTTGCATTGGTTATAATTTTTTTGGGGGAAATTTAAATGTCAAAACACATTAAAATTGGTTTATTTGAAGCATTTGAAACGTCGAGGCAAACATTGGTAATATGTTTGCAAGATCTTTTAGAACAACATGGCTTGACCAAAAAGATCCTTAGTTATGTTAAAGATGAAGCTACAAATTTAAATACTATGATAGCTACCTTGAAATTAATAGTAAGTGTGAAGTTTTGGGTGTGATGGAAAGTTTTCAAGGGATTTGATTTGGACATGCTTTCTCTGAAGCTTGTTGACATGCAACTACTAAAGAAAGAATCTCCAAGGGCTTGAAACATGTTTCCATGAAATTTGCCTAGGTAGATTTGCAAAAATGTATTAAATGCTTTTAAAAATTAAGGAAAGGAATATAGGAATGGATGAAGGTTTGCGTTATTGCAAGCCTCAACCCCCAAAACATTGAACTCACCAATCAAAACAAGGTATAATGTAAGTTACTTGTTTTGGTTTTTTTTCTTTTTTCTTGTTTTGAATCTTCATACTCCAAAATGTTGCCTTTTAATTGGGAATGTGAATTGTGCAAGTTTGCAATCAAAACGATCATGTTTCAAGAAGCCCTTTAATTCCGTAAAGCCATTGCCTTCTATTATAGCAAGCAAATTGGTTGAGGCTACTAGTTGTTTTCCCCCTGCATGCAAATGGAATGTATCACAAATTATAGTTGACATTTTGTCTTTTGTTGTCATTACTTGCATTTTAAACTAGTCTAAGAATCATTGGTTATTGAGTGATGTTTCAACTACAAAATATCCATGAGCTTAAAGTTAAAGGAAGAAATGAACCGTCTCCCTTTATTGGATTTTTTGATTGATGATGATGATTTTAGCTTGAATATTGAAATGAAGTTTTTTTGCAAAAAACATTAAAAATGAAGAACACTAGGGTCATTGACTCATTCCTTTCCTTCTTCATAAAATACAGTGAAAGAAAAGCCTATAATATGCTAGCATTTATGTTGGATCCTAGATTCAAGATTTTGATTATGATCATTTCTTTTATTTATTGTGAACATGAGGTGACCATAGCTTAAAGTAGTAGGATAGGAAATCCTTATTTACTATGCTCTTGAAGTCTTATCATCATTTGCACCCATTGTTTAAGGTTGAAAGTTCCTTTGTTCACAAAATTTATGAAGATATTAGTTTGAACATTTTTGAGATGGTGGTTAGCATTAGTGAAGTTACAAAGGAGCTTATTAATTGAAAATTGTTGATATTTCAAAAAATCAAGTTCAAATGCCTTCTAACTAGTGAAGGAAACATGAAACCATGTTCTAAACTATTAGTTTTTTAATTAGGCAAATATTAATGATTATAGGTTCTCAAATTGAAATTGAAAATTTTTTTCCTTTGCTAAAATTTTCACCAATTTGAGGAGATGTTGCTAACAATTAAATAACCTTGAAAATTTAATCTTTATGAATAAGAATTGGCCAAATGATGCAAAGGTGGGTTACAAGGCTCTTAGTAATTTGGTAGAATTGATAGATTTTGAATTAAACTTAGAAAATGAATTAAATGAATTTGAAAGCTCATTTGAGTGAAATCAATTGAAAAAGATTCAATCTCGTGTTTTTTTTGTTTTATATATCTTTGAAATGTGGTCACATATTTTTGTTTACATATTAAAACTTTGTAATGAACCTTGCTAATTTCTTTTTACCTAATAAAAATTTCAAAAATAAGTAGTAATAGTAATCTTAAATTCTTAAAATGAAAATTTAAAAATTAGCTTAAAATAACCAACTAATCTACATGAATTAAGAACCAGTTGTGAAAGAATTAGTTGGGTATAAATAAAAATAAAAATGAAGAACCAAACATGGTATGAATATTTTTATTTTAAGAAAGTGAGAATTGATTCAATTTTTAAATTTTAGAAAATTGATAACTAGAATAGATGGTTATGAAAAAAAAAAAAAAAAAAACAAAAAAAAGAAAAAAACAAAGGGGTAGAAAAAAAAACAACATAAAAAACAAAACAAAAAAAAAAAAAAATATAAGTTTTTAAAATATAACAAAAAAAAAACAGA